>ERZ1066126.8-NODE-8-length-228931-cov-16.264008_pt1 | contig 228931 bp, 211 predicted proteins | sample MGYA00382773_ERZ1066126 | MGnify/ENA primary metagenome ERZ1066126 (study PRJEB33369, sample SAMEA5778356) | biofilm metagenome | biome: Industrial cooling water; feature: Water cooling tower basin; material: Biofilm | place: United Arab Emirates | collected... | reverse complement strand
AACAGCTATCGCTGTTGTTGTTGTTTATATTAATATTTGAGAACTAGATAATTCTATTCATGGGGAGTGTCAAAAACACAGCAAATCCAACACCCGTACAGCACGGCGCTTGGTTTCCTCCTAGCGGCATGTGAACCGTTGGCGTATTTAATTAATCAGGGGTGCAGTAACAGAATTGCACCCCAGGTAACACATAGAGATTTAAATTTAGAATTGAACTGTTGTATATAACTCCACGACTCGCTAGTTTGATTCCAGAAAATCTACTCGCTTGTCGATCTAGAGGTTTATCTGTGTTTATCGATTACATCACTCTCATGTTAATCAACATGGTCGCTGGGTCGATCTTACTGGCTTACTATGTATATGCTGGCTTGGACGATCCCTACCAAAACAAGTGGATTCCTGGGTTTGGAATTACAGGCGCGATCGCACTCACTACTGGGTTGCACATGACTTTAACTTGGGCTGTCAGAGGCAGCTTCAATATTGCATTCGGTGAGACAAGCGTTTTATTTGGAATTCTATTTATTGGCACGTCTATCAGTTTGGCAAAGGGTTGGGAGTTAATCACCTTAGCAATTTATGGCTTCTTTGCAGGGTTGGTAGCGGTTCTCGTAGGTGTCCGCCTGATAAATTTGGGATTGACGAAACAACCTATCCTTTCAGGTATCGGTTTCATCTTGACGGGGCTAGCTGGAATTTGTGCTTCTCCAACACTCTTGTACTTCAAGAATAATCGCTTGTGGCGGCTGATGGGAGCAGTTGTACTCATTGCCGCTGCATTAATTTGGGCGTTAATCGGGTACATGGCTTATTGGAGTCATTTAGATAGTTTTCAGCAGTGGATACCTTCCCCAATGCGGTAACTGTGCGAGCGATCGCAAATTGCATTCGAGAGGCTATTGCTATGCTGCTAGTCTTACACAGCTACTCATCACCGAAGCCCAATCTATCCAACAAAAACGCATAATCAAAAGCAGTTTCCTTCAAACTTTCATAACGTCCAGACGCACCTCCATGCCCTGCACCCATATTAGTTTTGAGTAAGAGAACATTACTATTCGTCTTGAATTCTCTTAACTTTGCCGTCCATTTTGCTGGTTCCCAATATTGAACGCGAGAATCATTTAAACCTGCATTAATTAACAAATCTGGATATTCCTTCGCCTCTACGTTGTCATAAGGAGAATAAGATTTGATGTAATCGTAATAAGCTTTGTCGTTAGGGTTTCCCCATTCATCCCACTCAATCGCAGTTAGCGGTAAAGAAGTATCGAGGATAGTTGTCAAGACATCGACAAATGGTACGTCAGCGATCGCCGCTTTAAACAAATCGGGACGCAGATTTACAACTGCACCCATTAATAAACCACCCGCACTACCACCAGAAATAGCCAAGCGATCGCTGTTCGTCCAACCTTGAGAAAGTAAATATTCTGCACAAGCAATAAAATCAGTAAATGTATTCTTTTTCTGCAAAAACTTGCCATTTTCATACCATATTCGTCCCATTTCGCTGCCACCGCGAACGTGCGCGATCGCGAATACTATACCCCGATCGAGTAATGACAAGCGGTTAGAAGAAAATGCAGCGGGATAGGAATAACCGTAAGCACCGTATCCGGTTAAAAATAAAGGATTTTTACCATCTTTTTGGATATCTTTTTTGTAAACAATTGAAACTGGCACTTGCACCCCATCTTCAGCCGTCGCCATCAGCCCTTCACTTTGATATTGACTGCGATCGTAACCTCCCAACACTTTAGTTTCTTTTTTCAACTCCCGTTGTTGAGTTTCCAGATCGAAATCGTATACGGAATAGGGAGTAATTAGAGAAGTGTAATTGAAGCGCAAAGTCTTAGTATCAAACTCTGGATTATTCCCTTCAGAAACAGCATAAGTTGGTTCGGGAAAAGTAATTCCATATTCCTCTCCCGTAGCTAATTTTTGGACTCGTACCATTGGCAATCCACTTTGGCGTTCGTAAATCGCCAAATGTTCGTTAAAAGCACTCACGCCTAATAAAAATACGTCTTCGCGATGGGGAATTGCCGTTTCCCAATTGTCTTTTGTCGGGGCGCTAACGGGAGTTTTCATCAATTTGAAATTGATTGCCTCATCATTAGTAGTAATATAAAAGTTATCGCTATGATGCTCGATCTCATATTCCATCCCATCTGTACGCGGGTGGATGAGTTGAAAATTACCTGTAGGATTATTTGCTGCTAAATAATGCACTTCCGAGGTAATCATGCTGCCTAATTCTAACAGAATATAAGCTTGAGAGCGAGTTTTACCTACAGATAGATGGAAGGCTTCATCAGTTTCTTCGTAAACTAAAATATCTTCAGCGATCGGTGTATCTAATGTATGTCGCCAAAGTTGAAACGGACGGTTAGCTGCATCGACTTTGGTGTAAAAAAGTGTACGGTTATCGTTTCCCCACGCAAAAGAATAATAAGTATCTTCTATGACTTTCTCAAAAAGCCGTGATGTCTTTAAATCTAAAAAATACATCGTGTATTTCTCAGCACCACTAGTATCAACTGAGTACGCCAATAGCTGATGATTGGGACTGACTTGCAACACACCAATATTGAAAAATTCGTGTCCTTCTGCAAGTAGATTTTGATCTAGCAAAATTTCTTCAGCAGCCTCGAGGCTACCTTTTTTGCGACAATAAATTGGATATGCTTTTCCTGCCTCAGTACGGGAATAATAGTAATATTCATCCTTGCGATACGGGACAGATAGATCGGTTTCCTGAATGCGAGCTAACATCTCTTGATAAAGTTTTTCTTGCAGGACTTCCGTATGCTGCATCATTGCCTGAGTATAAGAGTTTTCTGCTTCTAGATAAGCAATAACTTCAGGATTTTCTTTTTCTCTAAGCCAATAGTAGTTATCCACTCGTTCGTCGTCATGTAAAATTAGCGACTGTGGCTTTTTTCCAACCATGGGTGGAGTTAACTTGTTTTGTAGAAGACGATCTCGATTCATAACTTGTAGTTGTTGAAAGTTATAGTTTTTGTCAATAAAGACGATTTGAGCTGAAAATTGAAGCTTATAACAAAAAGAATTACCGTTCAACCTACGAAAGAAATAGCTAATCGCTGCTGTTTCAGGTTCCTGATGAGAAAGTACTGCTGTAAATTTTGTGGACTATGCGTATCCCATGACTCGGGACGTAGCGATAATAGTCTGCTGTACTCTCGTTAAGTTCGTCGGACGCAACCACGCGATCGCTTAATAGGTAGGTCTACAACAGGTGATAATACCAATTCTCCGTAGAGATGCACTAAATTCGACCCCCCTGTAGTCCCCCCGAAGTCGCGGGGGGACGCCGAAGGCGGGGGGTAGAAATAATGCAGCTTCACACAGAAACGGTATAAGATGCGATCGCCCAAACAGAATTAGCCGAACAATCGAAATCGAGCCAACCGCGAATCGCAATAGTTGAAAATGGTGATGCTTCAGTTTCTACTTGCTGACATTTGTTGCTTTCGATTAAAAATACCAAGGTTGTATGAAAAATATACGATTAGCCGTGAATGGAACTTTAATGCGTGGGTTAGAACTGAACGCTAATTTATTGTCAGTTGGCGCAACATTCTTACGCGAAGCCTTGACAGAACCGACTTATCGTTTGTGGTCAATTGACGATCGCTATCCAGCTATGATCCGAGTCGCTACAGGTGGAGTTGCGATCGCAGTAGAAGTTTGGGACGTACCACCAGCAGGGTTGAGCGAAATTCTCTGGCAAGAACCTCCTGGATTATGCATCGGCAAAGTAAGATTAGCAGATGGAGAGACAGTATTGGGAGTTTTAGGGGAAGCGATCGCCTGTGAAGGACAGCAGGAAATTACGCAATGGGGCGGTTGGCGAGAATATGTAAATCAGTCGTAGGGGCGGGTTTACCCAGCAGATTTGTCGCAAATCGGGTGTTTGTGTGGAAAACCCGCCCGTCGATTAGGATGTCATTGTTTCTAGGCTTCGTAAGACGGCAGCGGTGGTGGCTGTCCAACCGATAATGCCGCCTTGGGCGCGAATCATATCGAGGGTAGCTTGCTTGAATTCGGGGAAGTAGCTTGCAGTGGCATCTTCGACTAGCAAACATTCGTAACCGCGATCGTTGGCTTCGCGCATCGTTGTTTGCACGCAAACTTCTGTGGTGACTCCGGTAATAATCAGGTGAGAAATATTTTGTTGTTGTAAGAGTTGGTCTAAATTAGTGCGATAGAAAGCTCCTTTTCCTGGTTTCGCGATCGCAAATTCCCCAGGCAAAGGAGCTAATTCTGGGACGATCTCATTGCCTGGTTCTCCTAAAATTAATATCCGTCCCATAGGACCAACATCGCCAATTTTTAGTTTACCTTTACCGCGATTCAACTTTGATGGCGGACAGTCTGATAGGTCTGGTGCGTGTCCTTCTTGAGTGTGAAATATTGGTAGATGATAATCTCGAAATGCTTGTAATAACAGTTTGATATTTGGTGCGATCGCTTGCAAACAGCTGACATCATTACCTAAAGCTGCCCCAAAACCTCCAGGTTCTAAAAAATCCCGCTGCATATCAATAATTAACAGGGCAACACCACCAGCAGAAAAATTGTAATCATAAGGTTGGGCAATTATCATATTGACTTCCAACTTCTAATTCCCTGCCATACGATGACCGATCGTAGTGAGGTCGGCTTGGGCGATCGCGCTTTCGTAGACGATTTTACCGCTGCTAATAACTAAAATTTGGTCTGCTAATGCCAATAATTCATCTAAATCTTCACTGACTAATAATACTGCTACACCGCGATTGCGGGCAGCAATAATTTGAGCGTGAATGTATTCCACTGCGGCAAAATCTAAACCGAAGCAAGGGTTAGCGGCAATTAAAATTTGAATTTGGGGCGATGAGAGTTCTCTAGCGAGGACGGTGCGCTGGACGTTACCGCCAGAAAGATGACCGATGGGGGTTTCTGGGGCAGGAGTTTTAATCGTAAAGCTGCCAATTAAGGCTTCGGCGGCTTGGCGAATGGCACGCAGAATTAGCAACCAGTTCCATTTGGCTTGGGGAGGGCGATCGAAAGTTCGCAGGGCGAGATTTTCTGCTACGCTCATGTGAGCGACACAGGCATTACGTAGGGGTTCTTCTGGAAGCGAAAAGATCTGGTGTCGTTCCATTTCGGCACGGGTAGCCCGATAGGTTTTTCCATTTACCAGAACTTCGCCAGCAGTAGGCGATCGCTGCCCCATTAACACCTCGATTAATTCTCGCTGTCCGTTACCAGAAACACCAGCAATGCCGACTATTTCGCCTGCATGGACGGTGAAGCTACAATCGGTAATTGCTGCTAAACCGTTGTCGCGATCGGCATGGATTTGCTTTACTTCTAGCTTAGGAATCGCGGTAGCTTGGACAGTTTTTTCTACCTGTCGCCGTTCTCGTTGTTCCCCCAACATCATTTGGGCTAAATCTGCCACTGATAAATCTTTAACTAAACCGTGTCCGGCAAGTTTGCCCCGCCGCAAGACGGTAACTTCATCCACAAACGCCATAACTTCGCGAAATTTGTGGGTGATGAGTAACACGCTTAAATGTCCCGCTGCTACCTCTTGTCGGATCAAGCCCAAAACTTCATCTGCTTCCCCTGGAGTTAAAACTGAAGTCGGTTCGTCCAATATGAGAATGCGATTTTTGAGGTACAGTTGTTTGAGAATTTCTAATTTTTGTTTTTGTCCTGCCGCTAATTGCGCGATCGGAGTATTTAAGTCAATTTGGAAGGGCGCAGTTTGCATGAAAGTATCTAACTGTTGATACTCAGCTTTCCAATTAATTAAGTTGCGGCTTTCGGCACGGCACAATACCAAATTTTCCGCCACTGTCATCGCTGGTACGGAAGTAAAGTGTTGGTACACCATACCAATCCCGTACTTCTGGGCATCGCGGGGACTATGAATAGTAAGCGATCGCCCGTCTATCTTGATTTCGCCACTGTCAGCAGTATAAAAGCCCATGATGCACTTTACCAAAGTGCTTTTCCCCGCCCCATTTTCCCCTAGTAGAGCGTGAAACGTACCTGGTTTAAGCTGTAAAGAGATGCGATCCAGCGCCAAGTTAGAACCAAACCGCTTCGTCATTTCAAATGCTGCTAGTTCTGGCGGTTTAGTAATATCGGTGGTGGTGTTTTCTACGATTGTTGTCATATTAGGGAGTCGGGAGTCGGGTTTTGACTTTTGCCTTTTAACTTTTGACTTTTATTGCCTCAATCAAAGCTTGCGAGTCGGCGACTGCACCAAAAACACCTCCTTGCATCTTCACCATTTGCAAAGCTGCCAGGTAGTTGCCGTAGTCTGTCGCCCCCGTGCAATCTGCAAGTAACAAACACTCGTAACCGCGATCGTTGGCTTCTCGCATTGTCGTGTGGACGCAGACATCGGTAGTAATCCCCGTGAGGATAATATTTTGAATCCCCAACCGACGCAAAACTAAATCGAGATCGGTGGCGTAGAAAGCCCCTTTTCCAGGCTTATCGATCGCAATTTCCCCAGGTAAGGGCGCGAGTTCGGGAATAATTTCCCAGCCTGGTTCTCCCCGCACGAGAATTTTACCGCAGGGACCAAGATCGCCAATCCCTGCCCCAATTTGACGCGATCGCCATTGTTTATTCTCTGGTAAGTCTGACAAGTCAGGGCGATGTCCTTCGCGGGTGTGGATAATGGGAAAACCCCGCGATCGCATTTCTGCTAATACTTGTTTAATAGGTGCGATCGGCGCTCTAGTTAAGGATAAATCGTAACCCATCTTATCCACATAGCCACCGATGCCGCAAAAATCAGTTTGCATGTCAATGACAATCAGCACCGTGTTTTCAGGACGCAAATCGCCATTGTAAGGATACGGATAAGGATCGGCGGCGACAAATAATCCCATTTCTAACCTCCTTGTCCGCTGGGGATGCAGGGCAATTCCTCACCTTTGTAAGTGCGCGTCGGGGCAGGAAATCCGCAGCTAGTACCGTCTTTATGCACGACTTCATCTTCCCAAGGCAAGCGATAGCAGCCATTGACAAGATCCTGCATATATGTATATGGGCAATCTTGCGCCCCGTCTTTAACGGCGACATAACCTCGATGCCCGAATTGATAGATATTGTTTTCCACCCCCCACAGCTTACGGGCTTCTCGAACTAAATTCGGTCGCACTTCAGCAGTAATAATTTCATCGGGACGACTGCCACCCATAACTAAAGGCGTACCGTCAAAGTTGATTATCATCGCTTCGCCCATCGAGTCAAACGTGCCATCGCTACCGCACATACAAACTGAGGCAGTATACATCAGGTTGCAGAAAGCATTCGCCTGGTTGGTGATCTGCCAGCTATGACGGATCGGGGCAGTGTAGCCAGCCGTACGGATCGTAATCTCTGCACCTTTATAAGCACATTCCCGCGCCATTTCAGGAAACATGCCATCGTGACAAATAATTAAGGCGAGAGTGCTGCCATTGGGTCCTTCACAGACAGGAATACCGATATTTCCTGGTTCCCACGGTTCGACAGGAATCCAAGGATGCAATTTGCGATAGTAAAGTTTGAGTTCGCCTTTGTCGTCAATAATGATGCCGCTATTGTAGGGGTTGCCGTGGGGATTGTATTCCATGATGGAGAAGCAGCCCCAAATTTTATTGTCGCGACAGGCTTTGCGGAAGGCTGTCACTTCTGCCCCATCTAAACTGCACATAATTTCTGGGTTAGTATCCATCGATAACCCGTGCAGGGCATATTCGGGAAAGACAACGAGATCCATTGTCGGTAGATTGCGCCGTGCCTTAGCTACCAGTTGACAAATGCGATCGCATTGTGCTGCTAAGTCATCTGGGGTGACGACATTGGGAAGTTGAAGTTGTACGAGTCCGAGAACAACTCCATCGGGAGATTTATTTAAACCGCCTAGTCCAGTCATAAATGAGTGAGTAGTGAGTAGTGAGTGGTGAGTAGTGAGTGGTGCGTGGTGCGTGGTACGTGAAAAGAGTTTTTTACTGACGACTTACGACTTACGACTTACGACTTACCCAATGCGCCTGGTGCGCCTGTGAGGGTGCGTTTGGGGGAACAGGTAAGAATCATGATGAGTAGGGTGAGGATGTAGGGAGAGGCGTTGAATAGGTAGTAGTAGGAGTCGATGCCAACGGATTGTAAGGCGGGACCGATCGCCTGTGCGCCGCCGAAGAGTAAGGCTGCATACAAGCATTGCATCGGTTGCCAGCGGGCAAAAATGACGAGGGCGACTGCCATTAGCCCTTGTCCGCTGGAGATGCGTTCCGTCCAACTGCCAGGGTAATAGAGAGAGAGATATGCGCCACCAATTCCGGCGAGGAAGCTACCTGCAACAATGCACAGCCAGCGAACGCGAGAGGTAGAAATTCCCATTGCTTTTGCGGCTTCAGGGGCATCGCCCACGGCACGAATGTATAAACCCCAGCGGGTAGAAGCGAAAAACCACTGCATCAAAGGGGCGATCGCAACTCCAATCAGAAACAAAGGACAGATTTTCAGTGCCGATTGGATTTGCGGGGAACTACTCCAACCACCAAGGGCGATCGCGGGGAGTTGGGGGGCGATGGGTTGAATGAAGGGTTTGCCAAAGAAGAAGGCGATACCGCTACCAAAGATAATCATGGCGATGCCTACGGCGACATCATTGACTTTCGGTTGCTGGCACAGCCAAGCATGGATAATCCCCAGTAGCATTCCAGCGCATCCGGCAACTAGCACGCCCAACCAAGGGGAATTGGTTAAGTAGGAGATGGCGTAGGCAGACATCGCCCCTGTCAACAGCGTACCCTCCAAACCCAAATTGATTTTGCCGCTTTTTTCGGTGAGGCATTCGCCCAGACTGACGAACAGAAAGGGGGCGCTACCCCGCAACGTTCCCGCTGCGATCGCTAGCGGTACTCCCCACCAACCCAATTCTGTCGTTGCCATCGAATTTCTCCTGAAAAACTCCTAACTTGCCGTAAAGGGATTCGCTAAATAGCACTACCAGAAACACGATGCCTTGAAATACCAAAATCGTGGCATCGGGTAATTCTAACCGCCGTTGCAAGATACCGCCGCTAGTTAAGATACCGCCGAGTAAAATTGCGACTAAGATTGCTGCTAAGGGATTGTTACGGGCAATAAAAGCAACGAGAATGCTGCTATAACCGTAGTTGGCATTTAGCGATTCATTCGCCCGTCCGTGAACGGCAGCAACTTCTACCATTCCTGCCAACCCCGCACAGGAACCAGCGAGAAAGCAAATTGCCAGGGTGAGTTTGCCTACAGGAAGTCCGGCGAGTTTTGCCGCCCGCACGTTGCCCCCTGCAATGCGGGCTGCCATGCCGAAAGTCGTGCGTTGGATTAGGAAATAGGCGATTGCGCAGGCAATTAAGCCGTAAATCAGTCCGAAATGAATTCGCGTCCCTGGTAAATCTCCCAACATATTCACATCGGGAATCGGGTAACTGGAGGGTTTATTTAGAGAACTAGGATCGCGCATCGGTCCACCTACTAAGTGATTGAGCAGGGCGATCGCGATATAGTTCATCAATAAACTACTGATAGTTTCATTCACGCCTCGATAATGACGCAATGCACCCACGATACCGATCCACACGCCGCCACAGACTATCCCAGCTACAGCCATCGCCACTTGCGATCCTAGTGGCGGGACGTTAGTTGAGAGGGCAAGGGCGATCGCCACTGCACCTAAACCCCCAACGACAATTGCCCCTTCATTACCGATAATGACCAATCCCAAGCGGGCGGGTAACGCCGTACACAGGGAACTTAACATCAAAGGTGCGGCACGGATCAGGGCATTTTGAAAAGATTGCCACCTGCCAAACGCTGCTTGATAAATTGCCCCATACACCGCGATCGGGTTTGCCCCAACTGCGGCACAAAATACGCCAAATAACAGCAAAGAAAAGAGAATGGCAGCCAGAGGAATGCAGACAGCTTCCAACTTACCCCGCCACGTATAAGTGTTAGGCATAATTAACCCACAATATTAACTCGCGACTCTACCAATTACGCCTTCTGCCAGCCAATTCATTTTTTCTAGTTCGATCGCTGTTTGGGTGAAATCTTTGCTGGGAACGACAATTTTTCCGGTATTGTCTTTCAATCCCGCCCGATAGATTGTCATGTTGCCAGCCATAAATTTTTCCTTTACAGCATCTGCATCTTTCTTTGCCTCAGCACTCACCGCCTCACCATAGGACGACATTTTCAAAAATCCATCCTTCAGTCCACCTCTTACCAAATGCGGAATGCCCCCATTCATCAGGGTTTTGCCTGCCCGAATCATCTCTGCATAGCTAGAGTAAACCTGCACCCAGTTCCACTCTGCCCCTGTCAAGTAACCTCTGGGCGCTAGCTGGGCTTGATTCGCATGATAGCCGCTACAGAAAATGCCTCTTCTTTCTGCCGTTTCCATCACCACTTTCGGACTGTCTACATGGCAAGTAATGACATCAATATCTTGGTCTGCCATGCTATTCGCTGCTTCTGCTTCTTTCACGGGTAACGCCCAATCACCTGTAAAAATCGCCTGAGTCGTGATTTTGGGGTTAACACTCCGCGCCCCTAAGTTAAAGCTGTTAATGTTACGCAAGACCTGCGGGATCGGTTTAGCGCCAATGAAGCCGAGTTTACCTGTTTTAGAAGTATGGGCAGCTACAATTCCCGCTACGTATTGGGCTTCATCGATGTAGCCGAAGTAGCTACCGACATTTTTGGGATGTTTGCCTTCTTGGTACAGTCCGCCACAGTGGAAAAATTGTACTTCTGGGTATTCCTGCGCGATTTTGAGAATGTGGGGGTCGAAGTAGCCGAAAGAAGTGGGAAAGAGTACGGTTGCCCCTTCCTCTTCAATCATATTCCGCATCGTTTCTTCCACGGCGGTTGTTTCTGGGACGTTTGCTTCTTCAACGCTTTTCAACCATGTCAGTTTTGCCAATCCCTGTTTTCCTTCTGCATGGGCTTGATTGTAGCCGAAGTCGTCTTTGGGACCAACGTAGATAAACCCCATGACGATGGGCTTGTCTTCTGTATTGGAAGAAGCTTGACTCTGGCTTGCTGGCGTGCATCCAGTACCAAATTTAGTGGTTGCACCAAATGCTGTAGTTGCTAAAATACCGCGAATTACCTGACGGCGCTTTAATGGAAAAGGTTTGTTTATACTCACTTAATTTAACTCCTCGGCAAAACTCACAGTTAGCCGCAAGTCTCCCCAGATGGCTATGAAGACACTGGATCGATATAAGCCTAAATGTAAGCAGGAAATGCTAAGGCAAATGTGTAATAGTTAACAAAAGCCTAAGTACGAGACAAAAATTGTCAAGCGCAGTTACCAACCACCAACTACTAATTAATGCTGAATCCTTATCCCGTCCTCAGTTTTTGGAAAATGGTCGTTGTTTTTCCAGCTAGAAGCTCAAATTGAGCGTGAAGGCGGCGGGGAACGAGTAACAGCAGGTAAGCGGCAATTAATGTCATCACAGTTTGGCGGGGTGACTCGAGAATGATGCGCCTATAAGTAGATATGGCTTGATGCATTAACTGAATGGCGATCGCATCCGATTTCCAACGAATGGCACTCCGAGCTAAGTAACGCAAGTGGTAAGCTCTAGTTACGGCTTCCCAATTCGCGTCTGGTGGAGTTGAGTAAGTATGAATTTTAGCGATTAATTGTTCTCCTGCTGCCAATTGTCGATCTAATTTAGCTGAGAGTCCTTGAGAGTGAATGCGATATAAAGTTAGAGCTGCGGGAATCCCCTCAATTTGCCAATTAGTTTGTAATAGAACTCGCAACCAACAGTCAACATCGCCGCCAGAGTGACGAAATTGTTCGTCAAAGTAGCATTCTAACGTATCGTTTTGGCGATCTGGAAATGCGATCGCGGTGAAGACTTCCCGCCTGACGACAGCAGCCGAACCGTTACCTACGGGATTGCATCGCAATAAATATGAAGGAGTAATTCCTTTAAGTTTTGGTGTTTGGTACGTGCCTAAAAACGTGCCAGCTTCATCAATAAAAGCAGAACGGCTGAAGCTAACTCCAACTTCAGGAGAGTTAGCAAGATGGTTGACATGTTGTTCTAATTTCTCTTGTTTCCACAAGTCATCACCATCGATAAATGCTAAATAGTCTCCTTTTGCTTGCCGAATACCCGTATTTCTCGCTCCTGGTAAGCCGCGATTTTGTTGACTGATAATTCTAATTCTCGGATCGTTGAATTGCCGACAGATCTCTATACTTTTATCTGGCGATCCATCATCAATTAGTAAGACTTCAATATTTTTATATGTTTGTGCTAGCACTGACTCTAATGCCGCACGGATGTATTGTTCGCTGTTATAAATTAAGATAATTACTGAAACTAATTTCATCAATCCAGGAATCTTAGATAAGTTTGATAATTGGTATTCGGTAGTTGGTAGTTGCGCCCTCAGCTCTCTTTCTCTAATTGCTTGACTCACTCTTCGTTCCTGGTTTGGGCGATTAATTGCTAGGGACTTTCTCACTGCTTGAATCGCATCTAATTCATCTTGAGGAGTCAACTTTGCAGAAAGCGGCAAACTCACTGTCTGCCGTCCGATCTGCATTGCTTGGGGATAATCTTCTGGTTGCCAGCCAAATTTTTGCTGATAGTAGGGATGCTCTGGAATACTGAGATAATGTACGCCTACGCCAATGTTTTCTGCTGTTATGGCATTGAGAAAAGTATCGCGATCGATTCCAGTTTTTGTCTGGTCAATCAATACCGTATATAAATGATAAGCATGACGAGTATGGGGTTCTGGATCGGCGGGTAGAGTCAAGGGTAAATCGGCAAAGGCTTGATTGTAGTGCTGCCAAATTTCTTGGCGACGCAGCCAACGAGATTCTACTTGCTTCAGTTGATGGATGCCAAGGGCAGCTTGTAAATCCATCATGTTGTACTTAAAACCGCTTTCCAAAACTTGGTAGTGTTTGTATCCCGCCTCGCTAAAGCGTTTCCAAGCATTTTTGCTGATGCCATGCAAACTCAGCACTTTGAGCCGAGCAGCATCCTCTGAGTTACGGGCTAAAATCATGCCACCTTCACCCGTGCAAATATTTTTGGTCGCGTAAAAACTAAAACAGCCAAAATCGCCAAAAGTACCTGCTTTTTTCCCTCTATATTCTGTTTCAATAGCGTGGGCGCAGTCTTCGACTATTTTCAAGTCGTAGCACGAGGCAAGTTGGCACAGTGCATCCATATTACACGGTCTGCCCGCAAAGTGGACGGGTAGAATTGCCTTTGTTTTAGGAGTAATTTTTGCCTCGACTTGGGCGGGATCTATATTCATCGTGATGGGATCGACATCCACTAGCACGGGTGTCGCACCAACATGAATAATGGCGTTGATCGTGGCACAAAATGTCAGGGGAGTAGTAATGACTTCATCTTCTGGTTGCAAAGATAAAGCTAATAAACTCAGGTGCAGTGCTGCGCTACAAGAATTTACTGCGATCGCATTTTCTACTTCTTTATATGCCGCAAAATCTTGCTCAAACTGAGCTACTTTTGGTCCAGTTCCCAACCATCCGCTTTTGATACTCGCCACCACTTCTTCTATTTCTGTCGCTTCGATGATAGGCGCACCAAATACAAGAAACTGCTCTGGAGAACGAATCGGAATATTGGTCATTCAATTTATTTCCATTTTCCAGATTGACTGTACTGCTTATTCCCTCACGCTAACGAGTAGGTCGCGCATACTTTGGCAAACCTTGTCTGTATTAAAAAATACAAAAAATGTATTTATCGAGGATGAATTAGATGATGCTGCTACAAACCTACTTAGAGCTGGTCAGGCGAGTTCCCATCTGAGTTTTAACCTCAAACAACTGCTGTATTTTTTTGCTAAGACTCGATCGATTTGTCTTAATTTATTTTTATAGAATATAAATCTATACTAGCAGTCAAGCTAACTGTACAGTACTTAGACTGAGACAGTCAACTATTTGGCGATCGCTTGGGAGCGATTTGTAAGCAGTAATTGGCAAGTGGTAGTTGGTAAGTCGGAAGTCGGAAGTTAAAATTAACCGATCGCCGATCGCTGGTTACTGATAACTGTTAACTGACTTGCTGTTTCACTTCAGTTCCCAACAGACAAGCACCAGTTAAATTAACTCCGGTGAGAGTGGCTCCTTCTAACTCCGCACACAATAGATTTGCGCCTGAGAGATTTGCACCTGCTAAATTTGCTCCCCGCAAGTCCGCTTCCTCTAAATTAGCTTCATTTAATAAAGCACCACGGAAATCTGCCTGAGTTAGGTTAGCTCCATGTAAATTTGCATTAGAGAGATTAGCTCCGCGTAAGTCCGCGCCTCTGAGATCTGCACCCTGTAAGTTAGCACTCATTAGGTTGGCTCCACTCAAAAACGCTCCGGCGATCGCACTTTGAGTTAGTTTTGCTCCCATCAAATTTGCGCCTCGGAGGTTGCTACCTCGCAAGTCAGCTGCCGTTATATCGGCTTGCATTAAATTTGCTCCCAACAAGTTCGCCCGCAAATCTGCATGACAAAGCCGACTGCCAAGAAGGTTTGCTCCTTCCAAACGCGTCCGTTCTAATTTGGAGTTAGAAAGATCCGTTCCAACAAGGCTAGCCCCCACTAAGTTAAAGTCACTCAGATCTAACCCTGCCAAATCTTCATCTTCTAAATTGGCTCCTGGTAATTGCTTAATTTTTCCTTCTTTAATTGCTGTAATAGGATCGGTCATAAATGAGTGAGCAGTGAGTAGTGAGTAGTGAGTAGTGGTAATAAGTTATTGGAAAGTGAGTAGTGAGTAGTGAGTAGTGAGTAGTGGTAATAAGTTATTGGAAAGTGAGTAGTGAGTTGGTAGTTAGTAGTTGGTAAGAGAGTGGTGTGTGGTAATTGGTCACTGGTCACTGGTCACTGATAACTGCTCGCTTGTAACAGATAACTGTCCCAGCCCCTCTTCAATCAGCCACATACTGCTGCTAATTTTCGTATGGGATATGGGTAAGGTTAAACCTTGTTGCATTCCGCGCACGAGGAGTTCTAGAGTATTTACAAGTTGTGGTTCCCAGGCTTTGCCCTGTTCTTGTTGGCATTGAGCGAAAGCAGTTGATAAGGCTTCCTCTCTAGTATGAGACTGTGCGAGATGGGTAAAGCGTTGTTGAAAATCTGTCACCAATCCTAAAATCCGCGATTCTAAGGGAATTGCTTCCCCTATCAAACCTGCTGGCTGTCCGTTGCCATCCCAATGCTCTGAGAAATGGTTGATAATTTGGGCGATCGCACTTAGACGAGGCATGGTACGCAAAACTTGGGCGGCGGGGATGAGAGGACAGCTGGGGGCTTCGCCATATTGAATGTTGACTGATTGGGGGGCAATGCGATGGAGTAAAGCCGCCAGACGCAAGCGTTTAATCTGCCAAGCTGGAAGGTTGAGTAATTGCCCCATTATCTCAGCGATCGCGGCGACTTCGGCAGCTGCGAGGGGATTGACTGTATCGGCAAGGTCGATCAATTGTCCTAAGCGCAGAAAGGCTTGTAATTCGTTGGAAACTAAATTGCTATCTAATGCTTGGTGATGTTCTATCTGGCGGATGCTATACTCGCTAGTCTGGAGATAGTCGACGACGCGAGAAACAATCGTATTGAGGTCGTCCGGTGCTACTGTTGCAGTTTCTTGGGCGATCGCTTGGGCGTGAGATTTGAGTTGTTGAGCGAGTTCGGGATTGTAATTGCTGATATGGGCGATCGCTAGCTCAACTGTCTTTTCTACCCTAGCTGGCTCAAACGTCCAAAAACCGTAGAACTTGCGCTCTAAATCGTCTGAAGGTCTGCCCCCAACTCCATAATCTGCCTCAGATAGCTCCTGACACAGCACCATTGCTGTATAACTGGGGGCGAGAATAATTAAATGCCACTCTTGCGCTACTGGATCGTCTGGGTTTAATCCTACCAAGTCTACATTTGGTAGTTTACTAGTGGGGTGGTCGGCAAAGCCCGTGTCTGGGGCTGCCATAATTGTCACCTGACGAGATTTTTGTGCTAAGTCGTGATAGCGTTCTGCTTCTTGCAGATACCATTTACCTCGTTGAAAAGCGGTGATGACTAACGGCTGGCTGCCAGAAGTCAAAATGCAGTCTTCTAGGGCGTGACATAAAGCAACCAAGGTGTTTTTGTAGTAAACACCCAGGTTGAGAGGTCTATTCGTGTCTTCGAGTGCCGATTTGAGCTGTTGTAAGATGGAACCTTCTAGCATAGTTGGTCATTTGTAGTTAGTGAGTAGTGAGTAGTGAGTAGTGAGTAGTGGATGTTGACTCTTGACTCATAACTCCTGACTCCTGACTCCTAATTGTTAGCTTTTGATTTTTGACTTTTTAATTACCCATTACGCTGTTATTAGCTGTTTTTCACTAGTTGTAGTAATGGGGGCGGAAAGGGCTTCTTCGAGGGGGGCGCAGCCGAGGCGTTCCTCTAAGATCTTCATCACTTCTCGTCCGAAGTCATTGGGGTTTTGTCGCCATGCTTGCAGGCAAACTTCACCAAAAAACGAACCGAGGGGTTCGGGGTTCCACAATAATTTTTGTACCGTCCAGGGTTTGAGATTCATCGGATCGTAGTCTGGTTTAAGCACGCCGTTTTTAAAGGCATACTCTTCGAGGTGAGTATGGGGTTGGAGTCCGATGAAGAAAATGGCTGGTTCGACTTTATCAGCGCCGAAGATCCGTTCGAGTTCGCGGTGGTAGGCGAGGGTTTGCCGGATGGTTTCGGGGCGTTCGTCGATCACGTTAAAGGAGTAGTTGACGGAGACGAGATCGTTGTAGCCTGCTGCTTTTAAATCGCGGCAGTTTTCCAATACGGTGCGAAGGTTGTAGCCCATCCGCATTTTTCGCACGAGTTCTTGAGAACCGCTGGTAATGCCGATCTCGAAGTAATTCATCCCCGTTTTGACCATCAAATCGCACAGTTCGGGGGTGAGATTGTCAGCGCGAATGTATGCTGCCCAGTGAATATCTGTCATCCCTGAATCAACGATTTTTTGCAGGAGTTGAATCGCATCATCGATGAATCTCCGTGCGGGGATGAATTGGGCATCAGTAAACCAAAAGTTGCGGATGCCGCGATCGTAAAGTTGCCGCATTTCGGCTACAACTTCATCGGCTGGGTTGATCCGTACCTGTTTGCCTTCGACTACGGTGTAAATACAGTAGCAGCAGTTATGGGGACAGCCGCGCTTGGTTTGTACGCCGATATAAAAGTCAGAAGATTGCAGGTAATATGAAAACTCCGTCCAAATTTTTTCGATGTAGTCGTAGTTACAAGCAGATTTTTCCAGTGGTGTGGGTGCTTCGTGGATCAGGCGATCGCGCGGTTGAGTTTCTCCTACTACGTAGCAGCGTTCGCCGCGCAAATCTTCGCCGCGCAACAGTTTCTCTAGCAATATTTCTCCTTCACCCACTGAAACAATCGTTCTCTTGGGCAAATTATGCTGTAACTGTTCGTAAAATACGCTGACTGCGCCGCCGCCAACTACCGCACGGGCATTTGGCTGGTGCTTTTGCGCGCGTTGTAGTCCGCGTTTAATTAATCCTTGATTGCGCCAGAGTTCTTTGTAGTAAGAAATTGCCAAACGCAGCAATCCGGTTGCGCCTCGGAATTTGACAAGGGGATTGAAGGCGTAGAAAAACTCAAAAGAATGTTGTAGAGGATTGCCACCTCTTCCGCCTACAGGTGCATAAATTTGAATGTCCCGCCATGAGAAAACGAGTAGCGTCGGCTGAAATTCGTCGATACAAGCATCTAAGGCAGAATTAAAATCTAGCGGCGGTATGGTTCCCAAGTCGAAAATTCGCTGTTCGATATCGGGAAACAGTTTGTGAACGTGGTCGGCTAGGTAGACAACCCCAATCGGAAATATAGGGTTGCACGGCAGGCGAACGTAGAGAATGCGATTTTCCATCTCGGTTGTCTGAAGTTAGGTTTACCAAGGTTCGACTAGAAACGCGGCTTACCTCAAGCTAAGTTAACTCAGGTCTAGAGAGCTTTTTGGCTAGCTCTTAGCACCACCGACTCAGCCCCTGTTAAAGAGATTTCTGAAAGTAATTTTCATATAACTTTACGATAACATTGAGTTTGTCTCAGTGGTGACTCGATCTGGAGCAACAAGTTTTCAACGCTAGATCCGATCGCACTACTTCCGATGGCGATCGCATCTAGGGATCTAATTCTAATTATTTTAAAATTAGTTCCTAATTCGCCTCTCGCCTCTCACCTCTCAATCGGTAGCTCGCTATTAACGCAATAATTATTTTTAGGCAACCGATATTTTGCGGCAGAATGCGAAAATCAAATTGTCAATTTATCAGGCAACTGCCAGGAAAGACAGAAAGCCAATAAGTTTAACTTCTATCTGTAGATAGAGGCAGCAGCAAATTCGTAGTTAATTATCAGCTTGGTAGTGGGAGTTACAACACTTGGGGATCGCTAAGTGTTAGCTTATAAGTGCAATCAAATAAAAGTGGCTTCTCTGCCCTTAAACTGTTATGGCTCAAATTTTAGATTCCTTACCACCCGAACAGTCAGATAGACTCCTTTGCTGTTATGTAAACGCTACTAGTAAAATTCAGATCGCCAGAATCTCAAACATTCCTAATTGGTATTTTGAGCGAGTGGTGTTTCCAGGTCAACGTCTTGTATTTGAAGCACCACCACTAGCTACCCTAGAAATCCATACGGGCATGATGGCGAGTGCTATTTTGTCAGACAAGATTCCTTGCGGGCGCTTGTGCTTGCTGGAAGAAGGCAAATCGGAAGCACAAATGGATCGTCCAGCAGTACGTTTGGAAGAACAAAAAGATAAACCAAGTCAAAGAAATTTTAAATCCCCTCTTTTAACCACCGTTGATTAGATAATTGTTTAAAACAATTTTGGGGATGCTAAAATTAGCATCCCCATTTTAATAGAATTCAAAAAGATTAATAAAGAATAAAAATTCTGTCTGAAGTAAGAAAGTAAAGCGATCGCAATATTCAGTAAGCTATTACTAGAAATAAAAGTGCTGCTGTCGCATTGGGTTTAAAATAAATTGGATTTACCTTCTTTCTTATGGCTGTGGAAAATAGCAGCCTGGTCAATGGGATTGTCGCTACTGGCTTATTTCCTGTTGACGGTGACAGGATTTTGGATGTTCCAGGCGAGAACGAGTTTTAATTCCTTTAATTCCCAACCTAGTTGGCTGCGCCTGCTTCACTACAGCATCGGTGGCAGTATGGTCTTGCTGGTACTGCTGCTACTCGTAATTGGTGTTGTTGGCACGCTGGGTCATTTTGGTTCCCTCGGTCATTCTCAACACTTGACGGCGGGGCTGATCGTGGTAGGATTGACTTTAATATCAGCGAGTAGTGCGACTTTAATTAGCCCCAAACGTCCTTGGGCGCGATCGCTTCATGTCGTGACGAACGTAGTTTTATTTATTAGTTTCCTCTGGGTATCTCTAACTGGTTGGATTGTAGTACAGAAGTATTTGCCTTAACATACCTGCCAAAATCTCCATGGTGAATTATAATAGAATAAGAAGCACATGGGGCTTTCAAGGTTTCGACAGGTTGGCGAAAGCTGCTCTGTGATACAGGTCGAGAGTGAGTCTCCTCTCGTAAATCAAAGGCTCAAAAAAACGTAACTGCGAACAACATCGTTCCTTTTGCTCGTAAGGCTGCTCCTGTAGCTGCCTAACAATCTCTCAAAGATTCGAGCGCTTGTAGTTTGACTCCGTTAAGGACTACAGGCAAACCCCAACGGATGCTCTAGTAAGGTTTCTTCGATTTACTTGCTAGTTAAGACTTAATCGAAGCATCCTACGTGCGGGATAATGCACGATTCCCGCCTTGAGGGTTAGAAAGGCTAAGCCTGTGAATGAATGGGGGGTTAATACCCAATTTGGACACGGGTTCGATTCCCGTAAGCTCCACTTATAAATCAAAACCAAGTTACTCACCTCGAAGTTAAATTCAAGGTGGGTTAATTTTTGGCGATATAAGTACAAAGATAGATGCGATCGCCTCCGCAATTATACAGATTTTTCTCAAAAGAGTTTTAAATTATTTCCGCAATCTTCACCAAGAAGATTAGCTGTTGCTTGTGGCAATGTTAATTGAGCAGACTTGCGAGCGGTCTTGACTAGTACGCCAGTTGTACTGAGTGCGTCAGCCATAAGAACTTGTCTGAAGCTTACTGTATTTTTTCGCGCCTGAGAATTTCTATGAATTTCCAATTTAACTTGTTAAAGTTTCCAGTGTGGCAATATCTGACTCAGCCTGTGTTTGATGCCAATACGAAATTAGTTCTCAATCCTCAATTGTTTGAGGTGCAGCACAGAATTCAACTTTTAGAGCGTTGCTGGTGTAAAGAGTACGATTCGAGGGATAGTTATTTTAATAAGTAAGAGTTTGGGTTTGAGTAGGGTGCGATCGTAACGTACCCTATTTAAGTTTTATTAAACTAAGATTAATTAAACAAGATTAATAAAAAACTGAATACTAAAGAACCAAAAATAGCATATCTAACTAATGACAAATGACCAATGACCAATGACCAATGACTAATAATAAAAAATTACTGGGTCTAATCGCCACTTGACTCAACACATAACTTACAGGAAAACTGCTAGTTAGTTATCAAATCAGCGTGAAAACTAGACCCAGTGAATTAATTCAAAAATAAAGCTGAAATCTAATCAACTCTATTTTCTACCACGAGATGGCACTAGACTCATGTAGTCGAGGTCAAAGGCAGAGACACGCTGAGCGTAATTACCTTTGTTATTAATCGATGCTGCCATATCAGCGTACTTGCGAGGATCGCCTTCCCGTAGTTGCCGTTCTTGGGACTTGCGGCTGTAGTACTCATCCAGGGTGAAGCGCCAGTCGGTCTTGACCGTGCCAGCAGTTTCACGGAAATCGTCGCCATAACGAGGGGTGACGAGGTTGAAGGGTCTGCCTTCCATCCGCTTGCGCTGAAAAGGTACGATGTAATCTCCAAATGCATCGGTGTATTCATCGCTATCAAGTAAGGTATCTACAAAGCCGTAGAATCCTTTCGTACCGATGACAATCGACCAAGCAATTTGCTCTTCTTTATTGTAGGAAGAACGACCCAAGAAACGCTTGAGGCAAATGTCTACAAGACGGTAGTTGTTGTTAACTGAAACAACCATCTCGTAAAATCTTTCCGATTTGGCTAAACCTCGAATGAAGTCGCGCACGGTAATCGAGCGATTTTTCAATTGAGATTCTAGCTGAATTTGCCGATTGATTTTGAGAGTTTCGTGTTCGCTGAATACCTGGCGATATGCAGCCCAGATCAACTCTTGAATTTCTGGTGGAGAATTAGCATCTTCCACGCGATAGATGTATGGAGTGTCTTCGTTTTGATCCGCAACACCAAAGCTGCGGACTCTGTGATTCTGCGTAGTTGGTTTGTAATTGAGTAACGGCAGTGCCATGAGGGATTCTCCCGTCTAGGTTAATCGCACAAAATGAAAACAGATAAATCCAGATTGAATTCATCGATCGCTTCCCAGGAAATGGAAAGTTATTGAAATAAGCAAAGCCTATACTGATAGAGCTTTCTAGCTTATTATCCCACGTAGCGCAGGCAGAATGTTGGTTCGTGAGTAAGTCAATCAAACCTACAAGCGCACGGGAAAACTTGCCGAAGGGTTGATGGAAACTGGCGTTGAAGATTTTTCCTGGCGTGAGGTGTCAGGAATTGCGATATTAGCCGTGCTGACTGGCTGGGGTGTCACTGTTCTAATATTCAGCGATCGCGCCATGTCAAAGAAGTTGCTAATCGCACCAGATTTATAGCGTTCGGTTTCCTCTTTATCGCGCCAGTAGTCGGCGTAACGTGGTGTCACCAAGTTAAACGGTCTGTCCTTAAACCTGCGCCGCTGGTAGGGTACGGTTGTATCGCCAAAATTCTGCTGATACTCTTCGCTATCAATCAACGCATCGACAAATCCACCCCAGCCAAGGGTAGCAATTTTAATTGACCAAGCGATTTCTTCGTCTTTGTTGTACGATGCACGTCCTAGCAGTCGCTTTAAAGCAATATCTACCAGCCGATAGTTAGAGTTTGTCTCTACTACCAAGCGGCGGAACGATTCTGACTTAGCTAAACCGCGAATAAAGTCGCGCACGGTGATAGCGCGGTTCTTCAGTTGAGATTCTAGCTGTCCTTGGCGATAGAACTTGAGGATTTCGTGTTCGCTAAAAACTTGGCGATATGCAGCCCAAATCAATTCTTGATTATCGCTGGGATCGATACAATCTTCTAGACGATAAATCCAAGGAGTATCTTCACTTGGGACTTCGTAACCAGCCACCCGCTGGTTTTGCGAGCTAGGTTTGTATTCGAGTAAAGGGATTGACATAAAGGATAAATTGGTAGTTGGTAATTGGTAGTTGGTAATTGGTAGTTGGTAATTGGTAATTCTTTTTCTTCACCCATTACCTATTACCCATTACCCTTCTTAATTCCTCGGATCGGAGGGAATATAGTCGTAGGGTAAAGCGACTTTGGTGGGTTTGATCGTGGTTTGGGGCAACGTGTCTTTGCGTGTCGTGTCGGGGATCTCCATCGTTTTGATTTGAGAGAGAACTCGATCGCGCGATCGCTGGTAGTTGACTTCTGGAGTAAAAATTCCGCTAGCCATTTTCATGAAGTTAGAGGGAATTGCCTGACGCACCAATTCTTTAGTAACATCTCCCGTTTGACGAGCGCGGTAGTAGCCGCGACCTTGTAAATTGCGGATGTTTTCGCGATCGCGCCAGTCACCGTTGTAACGGGGATTCACCAAGTTAAAGGGACGACCTTTAAAGCGGCGGCGTTGATAAGGTACGATGTCGTTGCCAAAATTTTCACGGTACTCTTCGCTATCGACGATCGCATCAATAAAGCCGTTCAAGCCTTTAGTAGCGATGACGATCGACCAAGCGATTTGCTCTTTTTGGTTGTACGTAGCACGTCCCAAAAACCGCTTGAAGGAAATATCGACTAAGCGATAGTTAGAATTGGTTTCTCCTACCAACTCGCGGTAGACATCCGACTTACCCAAACCGCGAATAAAGTCCCGCACGGTAATGGCACGGTTGCGGAGTTGGGATTCGAGGAAGGGTTGGCGATAGCTTTCAATAATCAGGTGTTCGCTGAAGATTTGGCGATAACCCGCCCAGATAATTTCATCGATATCCGATACCGCGGAAGTATCTGTTAAGCGGTAGCCAATCGGTGTGTCTTCGCTAGGAACTTCGTAACCCTCAACCCGCTGATTTTGGCTAGAGGGTTTAACTTCAAGTAATGGGATTGACATTTTCAGTTATCAGTTATCAGTTATCAGTTGTTGTAGGGGCGGGTTTTTTGAGCCATCTGTACTAGAACAAATGCTTTTGCGGTTAAACCCGCCCGTACTTGTTAGTTGAAACATCGATCGCGAGTTGGGCGCGGGCGCGGACTGCTGGGTCAGTGTCGATTTCAACAATCTGTATCAGATGAGACTGAATTTTTGCTTGTAGGTCTGATTCTGGTAACAAACCATGCAAGCCAACCACAGCCGCGTAACGGATCGACCAGTCAGAGTCTTGAGAGACTGAGAGCAAAGTTTCTAGTGCTTGGTGTTGAGCGGCAGAACGTTTTGGAGTATCGATATTCTGCCAGCGCAGATTACCCAAACCCTTAGCTGCTGCCCTGCGGACGCTAGGAGCAAAGTCTGTAGCTGCTGCCGTCGCCAATACCTCTAAAGCCAGAGGATCGGCGATCGCCGCTATAGCCCGAATACTGTAAGCCCGCGCCCCATAGTTATAGCCATCCAGCTTGTCAATTAACGGCTGCACTGCTTTTGAGCCTAGCTGTGTCAGTCCCTCTACAGCTGCTACTGCGGCAACTGGGTTGTTATAGCCCAGTACGGCAATTAAAGTCTCAATTCCCGCCTCATCATTGGTTGCGGCAAGCGATCGCACCGCTGCCACCAAGCTTTCAGGCGAATCTGCCCGATCTACGGCTTGGATGAGATTTTGGGTTGAGGTGGTCATTGTGAGGGGTTAGGAGATAGGGGCTGGGGACTAGGGGGAGAGGCTAAATTGCTTTACGCCTCTTGCTTCTTGCCCTTTACAATAGTGCATCCATCAAACTCATCAAATGGATAGCTGGAGCAGAAAGTTGGGTAGGCTGGGTTTGGAGTTGCGACTCTAGGAGTCCTTTGAGGGAGAGGAGTTTGAAGCTGTTTTCCACCTTGCAAGAGGCGATCGCTTCGGCTGCACCGACGTAACCGATTGCTCCCAAATCGGCTAATACCACCCGCCGCAATTTCAGATCGTCATTTGCCAATCCATTTACTAGGCGCTGTCCGTAGCTATCATCTTGAGTCAGCTGGTACATTGCGCGTAGAGCGGCGTATTGCACTTTGGCTGTGGGATGGTTGATGAAGGGTTCGATCGACGATACAGCTGCTGTTGCTTGCAGCGCCCCCAAAGCTTCGATAATGCTATCGTAAGGTTGAATCAGATGAGGTCTGCCTGATACGAAAACGGCAGCATCAACGCCACCTGCTAATAGCTTTGTCAGAGCAGGGATAGCAGTCGGATCGCCTAGCATCGCTAGGGACTGGGCTGCGGCTTCTCTGACATAATAATCTTCGCAGTCCAAACAGCAAATTAGCCCTGGTACTGCTCGCCGATCGCTCAGCTTGCCCAAGGCTCTTGCTGCATTACGGCGCAGGGGATAACCGCCTAATTCTGTCCTGTCGGCTTCATCATCGAGAGCAGCAATCAAAGCATCAACGACGGCTGGTTCGCGGACGCGGAATTTGCCCAACCACCAAGCTGCATAGTAGCGCAAACTCAAATCTGGCGATCGCAAGTTGGCGATCGCTTGTTCCACCGTTAATCCTGTTGCTGCTACCTCTAGTTCTTCAGCACTGGACTCCATTACATCAAACCCATGTCTAATTCACAGTCGTTAGTGGTTCGATCTTGACGATTTTGCCACCCAAGCGGGTAATCCGCTGCATTTCTTCATTCATCCGGCTGTAAGGCACGGTAACGAATACGCTACCACTACGGCGGATCTCGTAGTTATTTTTGTCTGTTTCGTCGTTCTGCCGTAAGCCTACGACTTCATAGCGAAACATCCGGCTAGAAGCGGAAGAAACTCCATTTGCACCAACAGTTGTTTGACCGAACATGGCTTCTATATCTCCTGTAACCGCGCTTCTATTAAGTTAAGTACTTATCCCTTACTTTTAGCTTTGGTTTCCCGATTTATATCGGCTCCAGCAGCTTTGTCTTTGCTTTCGGCTGTAAGATTTTGATGAGCTGCGGTAGCGTCGCTTTTAGCTTTACCATCGCCATCAAAAGTTAGTGCCTCAATGCTGACGATTTTGCCACCCATGCGGTGAATTCGCTGCATTTCTTCATTCATGCGATTGTAGGGAACCATGATGACAAAACTACCGCTACTGCGAATTGGATAGCTGAGTTGGTCAGATTGGTAAGTCTGACGCATCCCTTCAACTTCATAGCGATAGACGCGATTTTCGGCGTTACTGAGCCTGCCACTGCCAAGTGAGGTTTGACCAAACATAATTTAGATGAGACGCGCTTGTGCAATATTCTAATGAAAGCAATTAGCGATGAGCGAGAAGTAGACAGCGATGAGTAACTAATGCTTTGACCACTCACCACTCACCACTCACCACTCACCACTTCTTAAGCTGGATTCACGCTAACGATTCTGCCACCCTTTTTGGTGATTTCCTGTAGTTTTTGGGATAATCGCTCGTAGGGAACCATGATGGCAGTGCTGCTGCGACGTACTTTAGGATAGCCTGGTTGTAGCAGTCCCGTGACCTCAATCCGGTAGACGCGTCCGCTTTCTTCTTGTGTCCCACCGATCGCTTTTTTAGGAGCGGCATCTTTAGGAATGGCAGCGCCAAAATTCCAGCGCGTACCGCTAGAAGGTTGGACGATTGTAGAAGATTGGTTGCGACCGAGTTCGCTCGTCAGACGTGGGGATTTGCCTCCAATCGAGGCGCGATCGCTAGTAGCATAACCGCGATAGAGGCGGAACATGCGGCTAAAGCCAACTGTTCTCGAGCCTGGTTCGACGGAAAACCCGCGATAATACGGAACAACGTTGTTACCAAAGTTGTTGTCGTACTCAACGCTATCTAGATAAGAGTCGATCTCAGCATCGTAGCCAACATCTTCGCAAAGCTCTGTATGGTAAGCCCACTCAGCTTCATCATAAGGAGCGCGACCCAACAAATGCTTGAAATTGAGTTCGACAAAGCGTTGGTTGGGATTTGAGTAGAAAAACTTGTTTTTGTATAAATCTGACTTGGCAACAGCACGGACAAAATCTTTGACAGTAAAATTTCCCTGCCGTAGTAGAGATTCAGCTGAAGTCAGGCGTTCTGCTTTCATGACGTAATCGTTACCTAATACCTGACGGTATACGGCTCGAATAACTGATTGCAGTTCGTCTTCCGTCCAATCAGGTCGGAGTTCGACTCTTGATGAGGCATCAAATGCAGAAATGCCGAGCCGTCCTGCTGCTGCTAAAATGTCTGCTGGTAAAACGCTCATGCACCGCTCTCCCGAAGCAACTAATCTTAAAGTTGGTTTATTGACACTTGGTTTTCTGACCAATTGGTTTTCCGAACAAATGAGAAAAACAATGTGAGAAAAACAATGCCCGAAGCTGAATACAACTGCTAGTTCTACCGATCCAGCACTTGCATCCCTCTTCGGGCAAGCTGACGCTCTCTAGCTTAGAGCGTTGATAGCGTAGTCGAGGTAGGTGTTAGCTTCGTTAGCGGCTTGTCCAGACAGACCGTGGTTGGATTTGATGTTCTTCAAAGCTTCAACGTACCAGCTGTTAGACAAGTCAAACGAGCGGTTGATTTCATCTAAGCCAGCAATTAGGTACTCGTCCATTGGACCTGTGCCACCAGCAACCAAGCAGTATGTAACCATCCGCAGGTAATGACCGATATCGCGAGCGCACTTGGACTTACCGCGAGAATCAGCAGCGTACTGAGGTCCCTGCATTTGGGTGGTGTAGGGGAACTTGCTGTATACGGCTTGAGCCGCACCATCGATGAGTTGTTGAGCTTTGCTGGTCAAAGCGCGAGCAGCTTCCATGCTAGCAGCAGCGCGATCGAAACGACCGTTGATTGCTTGCAGCTCGGTGTTGCTTAAGAAACGTCCTTGGGTATCGGCAGCGCCAATTGCTTCAGTAATTGGTGTTTTCATTGTTTGAAATTCTCTAAATATTTGCAGTTGGTTAACTTGGGTCAGGTTCGAGCAGTCAGCATTTAGCTGGCTAATCGTTCACAGCATTCTTATGCAACAGCAGCAGCAGCGCGATCGAAGTAACTAGCAACTTCAGACATTAACTGGCTGCAATCGCCTTGGGTGATACCGTTGGGATCGTTAGCAATTTTGACAGCAGCTTCCTTCATTTTTTGAACGCCTACAGCTACGGAAGAACCAGGAGTTCCCAAAGCTTGGTAGGTTTCGCGCAGTCCGTTCAAACAGCGATCGTCAAGTACGCTTGCGTCGCCTGCCATGACAGCATAGGTTACGTAGCGCAGGATGATTTCCATGTCGCGCAAGCAAGCAGCCATGCGACGGTTGGTGTAAGCATTACCACCAGGAGCGATCAACTGGGGCTGTTCTTCAAACAAAGCGCGAGCAGCATTGGTAACGATGGTGGAAGCGTTGCTGGTGATGCGGTTAACGGTATCCAGGCGCTTGTTGCCATCTTTCACTAGGTTGGACAGAGCATCTAGTTGCTCGGTGCTCAGGAACTCGCCTCTGGAGTCGGCTTGAGCAACAACCTTTGCAAATGCGTCTAACATGAACTAATTTCTCCTACTTGCGAAAGTTGAGCGCAGTTTTTAAATTGGCGGTGTTTTATCAATTTGGAACGAATAACAACAGACACGAGCTAAAGCTTCGGTTAAGTTGGTTTTTTGCTTTCTCTACCGATGACTGTGATGTTGCCATCAGAATTATGAGAAAAATTTCTACTTTTATGAGAAAATATCCAACTTGTTTATTTCCTGAGTTTTGCTGAACTTTTGTCTGCTATTGATCCCTCCAGGTTATGTTTATACAACGCCATAAGTGCATTATTTATTACGAATTGTTACGCTTAACGTGTTTCCCTCAATAAAAGCCGCAAATCTTTTACATATAAGGAATTGAACGGTCGATTTTGCTATTTTTCTTTAAAAAACTTCGTAGTATTTATACTTAAATAGAGGCGTAAATATATTTTTATATTTTTTTAATATTTATTTAAGGTAAGCAGAAAGAGTCACTATGGAGTTTTTAAATCTTCATAGTTATCAATTAAATGTAAAAAATTGTAAAGAAATTAATGGTAAATATTACCGATGATTACGAAAAATAGTGGGATTGGGGAATTGGTAGTTGGTAGTTGCACGCAAAGCCCACCTACTCCCTATGTAGCGCCCTGTGAATTCGAGCTTGAACTACGCGGTCTAATTCTTGAGCTAGAGCCTGTTGCAAAATAGCGATCGCCTCTGGTGTGCCTATTTCTGCCAAAGATACGGCAGCAGCATAGCGTAGTGCCCAGTCTTCCGGTGACAGCAATGCCCAACTCAGCTTGTCTACGGCACGATGAATAGTCTGAATATCGCTCGCCGTACTGCCAATTTTCCCCAATCCTCTAGCGGCGATGCGCCGGACGTTACCCTGATAGTGATTTGCCACAGATACGCCAATGACTTCCTCTAGCACGGCGATCGCTCGACGATCGCCAATTTGAGCTAAAGCTTGAATAATGTGTGCTTGTATCCCTTGGTCTGTAGCAGTGTAGTAAGTGGAAATTAGGGGTTCTAGGGACAAAGAAGCCAGCTTAACGAGGTGGGAGGTAGTTAGCAGCTCTTACACCTGGATGGTGATGGCTTAATGCCTCGATTAGAGGAGGAATAGTATTGGGGGTACGGCAAGCAGCGATCGCAGTAATTACTGCGATCGCTTCTGCTGGAGTCGAACTAGCACGTAGCTATCCGATAAGCTTTTCTAATGAATTGTCAACTTGTGTAGCAGTACACTCAGGTTGACTAAGATTAAATTGTTGTGACATTTGAATTTCTGTAAGGGCATTCACCCAAAATCTTTGTCGGACTCAGAGTTATTTGCTGAACCCGTCCTTACGAATAACTTACATTTGACTTCTAGCTTTTGTACGGACGGGTTTAGCCGATAAATGATAACTTTAGCCGTAAATTTTGGGTCAAAACCCGCTCCTACAGTACGGACGGGTTTAGCCGATAATCGACAACCAAAGCTCGTAAATTTTGGGTCAAAACTCGCCCGTACGGTTCTTAACTTTTGACTTTTCTAAAGTTGAATTAACAAATCATCGATCGCATCGAAAAGCAACCCAGTGGTTGCAGACGAGGTTGTATCTCCGAGATCGCCATTTAATTGACCATTTAATCCAGTCTCTAAGATCTGCTTTAAATTCAACAGCTTCAAATTGTTAGGAACCCTAGCTGCGATAATTGCCTGGATAACTTCGCCCATACTGAGCGTTATCGCTAGTAGCCGCACCGCGATACAAGGCAAACATGCGGGGAAAGCCTACAGTTTTTTGACCGAGTTGGGATTGAAACCCGCGATGGAACGGTACAACCCAATCGCCAAAAGCCGCATCGTATTCTGGACTATCGATGTATGAATCAATTTCTGCATCGAAGCCTTGGGATGCATACAAATCGACATGATAAGCAATTTCTGACTGTTCGTAGGGTGCGCGTCCTAATAGGTGCTTGTAATTTAATTCGATAAAACGTCCCTGAGAATTATTGTGAAAAAAGTATTCTCGGTAAAATTCAGACTTCGCTAGAGTCCGTACGAATTGCCGAACAGTAGTTTTGCCATTACGTAGCAGCGATTCAGCACTACTAAATCTTTGACTCGCATAAACTCCTTGTCGCCCAAACACTTGCTCGTAAGCAGCCCGAAAGACTCTTTGTAAATCGTCTTCAGTCCAATTTTGCCGCAGCTCGACTTTTCCATCTGCGATCGCATCGCTAACTAACTGAGCTATGACCGTTGGCAATAGCGATCGCTGTATCTTTCATTTTCTTAATTCCCGAAGCGACTGCATCGCCAGGAGTACCTAAAGCTTGATAGGTTTCCCGCAGTCCGTTTAAACAGCGATCGTCCATAACGCTGGCATCTCCTGCCAAAATGGAATATGTAACGTAGCGCAAAATAAAGCCTAAATCGCGAATACAAGCAGCTTGGTTGCGATGGTGGAAGCAAGCGCCACCAGGGTTAAATACTTCTGGTCTTTCGGCTACTAAGGCGCGATAGGCATTCGCCACAATTGTAGAAGCGTTGCTCGTCAGACGGTTAACTACATCTAAACGCTTGTTGCTATCAGACACCATCGCCTGAAGCCCATTCAGTTCGTCACCACTAAGGTAAGACCCCTTGCGATCGGCTTGTTCGACTACGCGAGAAAAAGCGTCAAGTATTTTTTCAATTCTCCTAAATTTTATTGCTTCTATTTCTATTCGTGTTATCGCGTAAGAAAGTATAAATCAAACTTCGTTTCAGGCATAATATTTTTCTGTACTAACGATAGCTATTATTGCAAACATCGCTAGTTAGCTATAAAGTATTTTGAGAAAAGATTGCTGAAAGCAAAAGTTTTATTTGCTATAAATTCCTCGTAAGTTTTTTTTATACAATGCGCTCGATCGCCAATTGGTTAAATAATATTAATCTCTGTAAAAATACAGCGGAAACTCATAAATTGATTTGCTCAAACAGCTTTCAGTTATTGGAAACGATCGTTTTGTTGCAAAAAGCAATTTTTCTTGACGAAACTTTGTATATTTTGGCAGGCAATTTGACAGAAGTTTTCCTGAGCTATTCAGCCCTGAAAGGTATTAATACTTAACTTAAATTCAGACGATCTTTGTTATGTTTTGTTAACTTAAGTTAAAAAATCGTAGAAATATTTCTCAGTTTTTCAGTCTGATGAAAGAGGGCACTTGCGAGAACATATATTTCACATATTTATAGGGCAATACAGTTCAGATAAAACTCGATCCTCCCTAGCCCTCCTTAAAAAGGAGGGAACAATGCCCCCCTTAAAAAGGGGGGTTGGGGGGATCTTCGAGGATCGATCGCTTTTAACTGAACCGCATTGATTTATAGGGGCGCGCCACTATAAATCAATGCATAAACTATATTTTTCTGTTTTTCTATGTTTCTCGCCTAACGAGAAGCCACCATTCTGCGCCGTAAGACTTCCAAGAGCGTGTTAAATTCTGCTGGAGGTGCTGCCGTGACTTCGATCGCCTCTCCAGTTACCGGATGTTGCAATCTCAGCCGCCAAGCGTGTAAGGCTTGTCCAGAAAGATTGACACCCACAGAACGCCCAGAACCGTAAACCGGATCGCCAACGATGGGATAACCGATGTGGGCGCTATGGACGCGAATTTGATGGGTGCGCCCCGTTTCTAATTGAAAGTGGATTAAAGTATAATTTCCCAGACGCTCTTGAACCCGCCAGTGGGTGATTGCTTCCCTTCCTCCCTTTTCTACAGGGACGATCGCCATTTTCTTGCGGTCTGTAGGATGGCGACCGATCGGCAAATCTACAGTTCCATCGGGCGATCGCGGCGCACCATAAACAATACCTAAATATTCGCGGCGGGCAGTTTTTGCCTTGAGTTGTGCTTGCAGGTGTTGTTGGGCGAAGTCAGTTTTAGCGATCGCGATCGCTCCCGTTGTATCTTTATCTAAGCGATGGACGATGCCAGGACGTTGCACCCCACCGATACCTGGTAAGTTGGGGCAGTGAGCGAGTAAAGCATTAACTAAAGTACCATCAGCATGACCTGGCGCGGGATGGACGACTAACCCCGCAGGTTTGTTTACGATCAACAATGAATCATCCTCGTAAAGAATATCTAAGGGAATTGCTTCGGGTTTGAGTTCTAAAGGTTGGACGGCAGGGATTTGGACTAAAATGCGATCGCCTGCTTTCACCACCATTTTTTTTTCAGTGCAAACCTTGTCGTTAATCTGGACGCAGCCTTGTTCGATTAACTGTTGCAAGCGCGATCGCGATAAGTCTGGTAGTTGTTGAGAAAGATAGCGGTCTATGCGATCTTCACCAGATGTTACTTGTAAATTAATTTCTATCACAATAACTCTAAATTGATTCTTCTTTCGGCATTCTCAAGGATATCTCACTAACACAGATGAATTTGAGCAATTCCTACTTTTTCTACACTAACCCAGAAGCAGTTTCTGTTCCTATTTGACACTACGTAACTAGGAATGAGAATTAGGAACAGCGATCGGTTATTGTACGGACACTTTTCTAGCAGGGTAGATAGTATCCACCTTTTGCTTGGATTTTACCAAACAAATAGGACTGCTAGATTGCAACTGATGACGGATAAACGCTATCCAGTAAAAGGAGTGTAAAAATGCTAAAATAAAGAAGGAAAGAGAAGGTCTATTAGCATTTAAATGAAGCTAGAAAAACTGCTGCTAATAGCTGAATTTTTCTTGTTTTTAGTACAGGAATTTGAGTTGGTCGAAAATTGACAATGGTAACGCAATTAAATCACTATCCAGCCGCGATCGCTCAAGCAGCTCAGAGAGTCAACGAGTTAGATTCGCAGATTATGGCAGTTCAACAGCTAATCAATCGCGAAGAAGGAAATGCAGATCGAGTATCGGCATTTGATACAGATTTGAAAAATGACACTCAGCGCAAAGCCCGCCGTTTTGAAATCCTGTTAACTCATCACGATTATCAAACAGCAGTAAATACCCTTATGCGCTTGACAGCCGATCGAGCCAACGCGATCGCTCACTTAGAATATTTACGCAATCAGTTTAGCGCTGCCAAATTAGAAGCAAGACTAGAGATTGCCAAACAACTGACTGATTTTGAGTCGCGAGAATTAGTTGGTTTGTAAGTTTGTCAGTAGGGCAAATACGCAAATAACCCGTTTAAAATTTAGTTTGAAAGAATGCGATCGCATTGCTTGACTCAAACCTTGACTTCAGTGGGGTTAGTTGTTAGGAGTTATTTTAAACTCCTATTGCTCAACCCCAATTCTCTATCCCTAGCCTTCCATGACGCAAGTTACTTTAGCAGAAGTTGCAAAACTTCAGAACGAATTGACGAACTATCCGAATGCCCTTGCTGCTTTGCAAGAAATTGAAGAGTGTGAGGGAGATTTGGAAGATGCAGCTATGGTACTAGCAATTCGAGCCGGACAGCAACCAGATATAGCTAACGCAGATTGGCTATCGAGTTTAGCTAAGAAATGCCGTGCTTTTATTTGTCGCACAGAGTTACGAAATGCTTTAGCAAATGAATCTTTTGCGCCAGTAGTCGAACAATTAACAGCAGCTAAAATCTGCCCCGCCTTACTAGTCATGCCTGTTTTGTTGTACGTCGTCAAACAAGGCGTAGATGAATTTTGTCAACCCCTCGATCCGGTAGCCTAAAGTTTTAACTTTAAATCCAACTTCTCAGCGGCTCAAAGTCCGTAAAAATCTCTGCATACTGGCTAAAATTCCTGGCTTTCTTGACGTAGAAACGCTAGCAGTATCGGTTGTATTAGATTGATTTGTATCTCCATAAAGGATGGCATCAATTTCATCGCCCATTGGTTTTGTAGGTTGTGCGGCAATTAACTGAAACTCTTCCTCTACCTCTCGCCAGATTTGCCACTCATCAGGATAAGAACGGAACACGGAAATATTTTCAATTGGACGGAGATAGTAACAAGATTCAATATTATTGAGAAACCGAGTGCGTAACTGTCGTCCAGCATAACCAATACCAACGATCGCCACATCTTCCAACCGAGGATTGAGCATCACTGTAGGACGTTCTGTAGCTAACTCGCACAACTTCTCTACCCGTTCTACTTCTACCGCTGAGGGCGAGATAAATAAGAAAGCTTCGTCTTCCGGTTCGATCTTTTCTTCTAGAGGCGATCGCGTACCAATATCGTCAATTTTAAATGAGATTCCTCCCCAATCCCGCCGTGCCAGCGCCGCCGCACCTGCATCGGGAAAGAACACCTTGAGTTGGGAACCAAATTGAGTAAAATCTGCTAAAAATAGTTCGGCGACAGACATCGGTTTGAGTTCTGGAATGACTAACTCAACCTGCAAGCGGCTATAACCATCTGCAATTGCTGCCGATGTTGCTACTGCTGCTTGAGCGATCGCCTGTTCTAGTGTCCTAGGAAATTCTGCCATGTTAGGGACTAGGGGCTAGGGGCTAGAGGCTAGGGTAAGAGGTGAGAGGTAACTAACTACTTCTGTACGGGCGCACAACTGTGCGCTCTTACTCACTACTCACTGCTAAAGCTAATTTTACAGGTATAAGGCGTTCTAAAACTTGCTTTAGTACTATTGCCGTCCAGTCAATATCGGCTGCTGTCGTTTCTATGCCGATGGTTAAGCGAATTCCACTCAAAGCCATTGCTCGATCGCACCCCATCGCTAGTAGTACTGGACTAGGAGATAGCTTACCACTATGACAAGCAGAACCAGCACTGATACCAATGCCTGCCAAATTCATTTGTCGCACGATAGTTTTACCGCTAATTTTTTCGCCATCAGCACCTTTGACATAAAAGCTAGCGTGGTGTGGTAAACGCACATGGCGATCGCCTGTAGGAATTAATTGCGGTACGTCAGCTAACTGAGCGAATAAGCGATCGCGCAGTGCCGTCAAACGGGTTGTTTCTGTCGGCATTTCTTGAGCGGCAAGTTCTGCGGCAACACCAAAACCAGCAATAATCGGTACGGCTTGCGTCCCCGATCGCAGTTTTGATTCTTGCCCGCCACCGCAGAGCAACGGCACTATCTCCACTCCAGAGCGAACGTAAAGCGCCCCCGCCCCTTGAGGACCGTAAAGTTTGTGGCTAGAAAGGGATAATAAATCTATAGGTAATTGTTGCAGATCTATAGGTAAGCGCCCCGCTACTTGGACGGCATCTGTATGAAACAATGCCCCGTGGGAACGGGTAATCTTGCCTAAAGTTTCAATTGGTTGAAGCGTTCCGACTTCACTTTGACCGTAAATAACTGAAACTAAAACAGTATTTGGTTGAAGTGCTGCTTGTAAGTCTACAGGATTGACTCGTCCACTCCTATCCACTGGTAAACGAGTCACCTGCCAACCCCATTGTTCCAGTAATTTTGCTGGCTCGGCGATCGCTGAGTGTTCGACGTTTGAAATAATTAAGTGCTGGGGACTGGTGTAGCGTCGGGCAACACCCATAATTGCTAAGTTATCTGCCTCTGTACCGCCGGAAGTGAAGATAATAGACTCGGCATTGTGGGCGTTGACTAAACTTGCTACCTGCATTCTGGCTTGTTCCAACACCGTTGCAGCGCGTCCGCCCCACTCGTGCAAGCTAGAAGGGTTGCCCCATTGTTGCGTCAAAACTGCTTGCATAACAGCGATCGCCTCCGAGCGAGTCGGTGTTGTCGCGCTGTAATCGAGATAAATCTGCATGAACGTCAAGGATGAGAATGCCTGGGCAGTAGACCGGATCTACTCCCAATTTTACCCTGATGAAGGGAGCATACGAGTAGCGATCGCTGAGTTGCGGTCGTGTTTTACTTACAACTTACGAGTGACGACTTACGACTTCTTTCCCTAGCCCCTAGTTAGACACTTCTGCCATTTCAATAATTCGTCCGTCAAGATCTTTAACCAAAAAATTCAACGGCTTCTGGCTGAGGATTTTGTGCTTCAAATTCATCATTTCCACCCGCATCAAGACTTGTTCTAAGCACTCGCGATCGAAACATACATGGCGCTGCTGGTTTTTCTTGCCTAAGCTAGCTCCAGTAATGATATGCAGTTGGGTATTTTTCTTTAGTTGATACCATAGCCCATCTGGACCGTTAAATCCCTTAGTGCTAGTAAAACTAGGACTAGGAGAGATGTAATAAGGGTCGATAGTTCCGGCTGCACCAAGGGTTTGCTCGTAGTTGTAATAGTAATGCAAAGGCACTTCGGCGGCGGGGAGGTTAAGCAACCCTTCGTAGAGTTGGCGGGCAATCTCTAAGTCCGATACCATAACGGTATATACTTTTGGGGCGCTGGTGAGAAACATCCACATAGCAACCGCATAGGCTGCTAGTAGCATCACCATAATCCCCTGTGTAGAGAAGAGGCTATCCAGGGGTAGGGAGGGCAAAAAAGCACCTAAAGTAGGCGGAAGCAGAACTGATGTTAAACTCACTGCTGTAACCATGAATGGATGACGGGGAGATGAATGACTTAAGTTTTTGTGCCAATAGCACAAAATTAACTTAATAGATCTAGTCTATCAAGAGAAGAATTATTAGTCTGTAACTTGTCATCGAGCGAGCAGTTACACCAACTCACTACTACGCAGCCAATGTCGGCGCGGCACGCGGCTTAATGCGGGAATGCGATTCCCGCACCGCCCGCTTTCCAATGCACGGGGAACCCGCGCTTCCGCCCGCTTGCGAAGAACGCAGCTTCACTACTCACTACTCACTACTCACTAATTCAGAAACACATCCCCAGTCGGTTGAATTTGCATGGACTGCTTGTCAATACCCAGGTCGGTAGTTGCATCTAGAGTTAATTCTAATACTCCTGGTGTCAGCGATCGCCCAGTTGCATTCAACAACCCACCGTCGTCGCGTTTAAAAGTAACAGTTATGGGTGCAACTAGGTCTTTGAGCGTTACGTTCGATTTTCCTGGTAGCGATCGCGGTGCTGTATTGCCAATAGCTTGATAAGTAATCTTTGCTCCTGTCTGGTTTACCAGTTTAATACTCACCTTGCCTTGATTCAATACCACCGTGGTACTGGGAGGCTGTTGCTGTTCTGGTAGGGGCGGTTGAATCGGAGTAGGTGTACTAGAAGGCTGTTGTTCTGGTAAGGGCGACTGAATTGGAGTAGGTGTACTAGAAGGCTGTTGTTCTAGTAAAGGCGATTGAATCGGAGTAGGTGTAGCTGGTGGAGTTTGTGCAAAATTACGGTTATTGTATAGTGCTTCGTTATCCCTTTTAGGAAGATGAGCAATTACTGGCTCCTCTCCGACTTGGGGTAGGGCAACAACAGGTAAACTGATTAATAGACTACCACAGGCAGCACATAGCAGACTCATGGAGCTGCATAACTTATAAGCATAGCTTTTCATCTTTTTCTCCAGCTAAATATTTCTATCGCTCCCGATTTGACTGTTTTTTCAGCCAACGCTGCACTTGAGCTTATGAGTTGTATATAAACCAAATTTCTCTAGCAGTAATTAGTTAAAAATTTACTTTTAGAGATGAGTTTGGGTATTTCAGCGTTCATTTATAGTAACAAATAATACTCAGCAATTGCTAATAAATGACGAATGACAAATAACAAATAACAAATAACAAAACAGGGTAGGTTACAATTCCTACCCTGACTGAAAATTAAATCGAAATGTTCCTAAGCTGTTTCCCACATTTGCCGAACTTTTGGAGGTAAGCTATTAGCAATTTCTTGAACTCGTTCTTCTGACAGTTCGTCTTTTGTCGCAGAGAATATTGCTTTCACCACTTGTTCGGTATCTAAATCGAAACCAGTCTTCGCCATTGGTGCTTCGCCTTTAACCCGCGCTAGAAAGCGGTTATCGTTAACATTAGTAATGTCAGAGCTGTTGGAATGGTAGAAGGCTGGACGAATTTTACTGAGAAAGCGAACAATAGGATTAGTATCTTCCCATAAGTCAGCTATTTCCATCTTCAAGGCTTTATCTTCTGTGGGAAGTACCTCTTTGTGCAATTCGTCTGCAACTCGTTCTGATGCTTCTGTTGACATTAAGTCACGCATAGCACGATAGACAACTTCTGTGACATCTCTGGCATCAAACAGATCCTCAAGTCCGCTTTTAACCATGACTTTCTCTAGGAAAGGCATATCTTTAGTGGCAATAGGAACCGAAGGTCCTTCTTTAAGTTCCTCTGGGGGTTTTGCCTCCATTTTCTCTAACATGCGGCGACCTTTTTCTGTCAGATCCGCCTGTTTAAAAGTAATCAAATGAGGCAGGGGACCATCGGAAGCACCAAAAGTATTAGCAACTCTGAAATCGACTTCTTTTGGATTTACAGCGTCAGGAACATCTTCCTGATTGCCGTATGCGTTACCACTAAACTCAGCCTTGATATACTGCTTTTGATTCAGATAATCTAAGTGACCTAACAATTCGGCTTTTGTTGGTTCGCGACCGATAAAGTCATCAGCAGTGAATTTTACTGGATGCTGCCCTTGCCCAGTTTCATTAATTTTTTTCAGAATAATGTAAGCAACGTCTTCTCTTAATGGAATTGGCATGAAATTACCCCTTAGCTTTTTATGCATTTGACTGTAGCTAAAGAGAACCAACAAATTATTTTTCAGTCTTAGCTACAACTTGACTCAATTCAAGTCTTAGTGTCTTCAGACTGAAGGGGAATCAGAATTTAGTTCAGATCTACAGCCATTGGCATTTAAGGTATTAAGAAAAATTGCTTGCTTACATCTGTCACAGGAAGCATATTCGGGAATTATGAGACATAAGGTTGAAGAAGCAGTTCAGTTACAATTGTCCATTTCCCTAAAGATAGATTTTTTACGGCGGCATTGACCTGATATCGATAACTTTAACAAATGTATCTAAAGATGATGTATTTAAAGATGATGGGAAGTTAACATTAATAGCCATAATCTCAAGTGAAACAGAACTAAGGTTTAAAGCTGGTGTTGCACCTACATTATTGCCATTTAATTTTTATCTGTACGCCCTCTGTCGATTGCCCAATATAGTAAAGTAGCCCATAGATAAAGATAATAATGCCTGTCATCTCCATAACTTCCTCCAGGTTCGCCAGCAGTGCATAAGGTAGGTGCTGCTGCCCTTGAAGTTCGGCAACATAGCTACCGATCATTTCCATGCCCAAACTACCACCAATGTAAAATCCTGCTGCTAGCATGAAATGGAACCGCGATCGCGTCGGTAGGTGCAGGGTAAATTTCCAGTATTTTTGCAGAAAAATTCCGACGAAAACTATGCCAGGAATTACCCACATTGAATGCAAAAACCAAGGAAGATTTAAAGCTTTGGCAACGTCGGGAACGATTAGAATTTCATGAATGCTGAGCAACTCATCAACTGCTAAAACCCAAAAGATCGCTGACAGAACTTTCCAGTAACGCCAGAAGCGATCGCGCTGCGTTTTCTTGTCGGCGGCGATCGCTGCTAACAACACGGCGCAAAAAGCTAGCATCAAAGTTGAATACCAACTAGGAAAATTCATTTCCCGATCTAGATTAAACATGTTTGCCCAAGGCGATCGCGCCCAGCGAGCATTGTAAACGTATTTGCCGAACTGGACGACTATACTAGCAGCCGTTAGGAAAACAACACCAACTGTCAGGCGTTTGACAAAGTTTAAGGGAGAAAAAGCAATCCTTAATTCCATCAAAACCAGTTTATCTTAGGATTAAACTTAGGTTATCCTTTTTTAGCGACAATGGTACAGTCTATACCGATAGCCGGAAATTTTAGGTTTTGAAGCTTTTCCTTGAGTACAATTGAGTGCTTCTAGATCGCGATCGCCTGTTTTTAAATTAACTGCCCATAGGTTTAGCGGTCGGGGAAGTTGCGCTAGAGTCGTTGTTAGGGAAGAGGATGCAATGCTGCCTTTCTTTCTCTGGACTAAGATAAATTTAGGTTGAGTCCTTCCCTCGTCGAATCGTTCAAACTCCATACCCAATGCGATCGCTGCTCTGAGTTCGGCATGAGTATCATAAGTCATCGCAATTAAAATAGGCGCTTGTGATGTCGCTTGGATGTGGGAGGCTAAGAGATCGGCTCGTTGAGATTTTTGATATCCATAATTGAAAACTACAGTTAACGCTCCCAATAATCCCATGAGTAGAATGGTGACGACGACTTTTTTGCCTCTAGCTCCCAACCAAAGAAGAGTGACTGTTCTCGGCGATTTCTCCTGCCGATCCAAATCTTGCCAACAAACAGCCAGAGCAGCCGCCAATAAGACGATAAGCGCCGGAAAATAAACGAAGTGATATCGCGGTGCTAGAGATAAGTTCTTCCCCAAGCCGTAGATAATAACTAGAAAAAGGGCGATCGCCGTGACGAAAAACCCTCCCAACACTTGCATCGGTAGTCGAGATGCTGAAAGCTGGGTGCTATAGGCACGCCAAGCTCGAATCAAAGCAGGCAACGACCAGAGAAAAATAATCGAGAGAACTAGCCCAGAGAGTATAGTAACTGGTAGCTGAGTGCCTTCTATCGGCAGCAAATACACCATTGTAATCCACCACCCCAACAACAGTGGTAGTGGTTGCCATATGCGATCGATTTCATAGTTAGTGGCGATCCAATCAGTCAGTTCGCTTTGAGAGCTACCTGTAACCACAGGAAGCCAAACCAGACAGCCAATGAGAGTACCCGCCATCACTGCATAAATGCGCCACCAATACCCATCAGGGAAGCTTTTTCGGGCGCGAAAATCTCTGAGCCAAAATGCCACCATGACAATACCCTCCGCACACAAAGCCAGGGTAAAAAAGTAATGGGTGGCAACTCCCAAACTATTGACAATTATCCAAGTGAAGACTAGCCAAATATTTAGGCGATCGCGATGCTTAATACATCTGATAGCGACAATCAGACAACTAACAGAGGCAATAATCCACAAAATGGTTAAGGTGTAGTGCCTTGCTTCTTGAGCTAAATAAATGCCAAAAGGGGAAACTGCCATGAGTGCGGCAGCAAATTGACCGACAATAGGGGAGCGAAAGGCTAACCAACCCAAGCTAAATACTGCCGGAATAGAGACTGCACCTAAAATTGCACTGAGCGATCGCCCTGCCCAAATTACAGTTAATCCTTTAACCCCAAGCCACTTCAGCCACCAATGAGTCAGAAGAAAATACAGTGGCGGATGGTTACTTTCGCTCAAAAGGCGGTGAATGACATCGCTGGATCTAGCTATTGACTCATTTTGTAAAGGAGAGAGCAGCGTGTTTAAGGCGATCGCTCTATCTAGCGGAACTCCTAGAAAACCATTACCTAGGCTAAAGCCTAAAGTAGACACTTCAATGCTGGAAAGAGATTTTTCCTCTAAGTTAGTCAAACGCAAAGCAATACCAATTGCTAGCCAGCCTAAAAGTAGGAAAAGATGAAACCAATTTTTTTGGAGATTTTTTTGTAAATTATTTTTTAAATTATTCAGCATTCCGAGCATTGACTGTTAACTTCTCCAATCTCGTACCGCAAGCTTTACAAAACCGAGCATCGGCATCGTGTAATGCTAACCCACAAGTAGGGCAATTTGTCTTTACCCGATCTGATGTTTTCACCAATTGTCTAATTAAATCTCCCAATTGCCAAGGAATCAAAGCAATTCCAGTTAAAATCATTAGAACCGTCAGAAATCTCCCTGCTTGTGAAGTAGGAGTTACATCGCCAAATCCTACAGTTGTCATCGTCACGACTGAGAAATAGACTGCATCTAAAAATGTATGAAAAACCTTGGGATTGACGGAATGCTCTGCTTGGTAAATCAAACCCGAATAAACAAAAACGATCGCAAATAAAGTAAATAAGATTCTGGCAAAAATAACGCTGTCTTCCGTACCTATGCGACCAAATAATGTTTTGCCTTGAATAAAACGCACTAATTTTAAAATTCGGAACCAACGCAGTAAGCGAATATAGCTGAAGTTAATTTCTATGCTGCCTAAAAATAGTGGTAGAATTGCCAGCAAATCGATAATAGAATAAAGACTGAAAACATATTGCCATCGGTTCTCAGCACACCACAACCGCAGCAAATACTCTAGAGTGAAAATGACAATTATAATCGTATCTAAAAAATCGAGCAAACTGCGAACCGTAGGAGAAATTGGATAAGTGTCTGCAACAAAAATAGCAGAAGATAGTAGAACTAAACCTGTAATAATGAGAGTGGTTGTCCGACCTGCGGGCGTTTCAATGTCTTCTAAATAAAATCCGACACGCTGTTTAAGTAACATGGCACAGATGACACCTGAAGATTTTATGCGATTAGCTCTGGAAGAAGCAAAACAGGGCGATTCTCCTTATGGTGCTGTAATCGTCAAAGATAACGAGGTCGTAGCTAAAGGGTACAACACAGTTAAGCGAGATTGCGATCCTTCGGCTCATGCAGAAATGAATGTCATCCGTAGTTTAACAGCTAAACTTAAAAATCCGTCTTTAGAGGGATATACTATATATGCCACAGGTGAACCTTGCCCAATGTGCGCGACTGTTTGCATCTGGGCGGGTATATCGGAAATTATAATTGGAGCTTCAATAAAAGATTTGATCTCGGTAAACCAATCGCAAATCGATCTATCTTGTGAAGAAGCGATCGCTAAATCTTTTAGAAATATTAGAGTAACAAAAGGCGTGTTGCGAGAGGAGTGCGTACAATTATTTAAGTAGAAAAGTATTGGCAAAAATTGCGGCTTGGGTGCGATCGCGCAGATTCAATCGATTTAAAATATTAGTAACGTGATTTTTTACCGTTCCTTCGGAAATAAATAGTTGCTGAGCAATTTCGCGGTTATTTGCTCCAGATGCAATTAAATGTAAAATCTCTAGTTCCCTAGGCGTGAGTTCTTGCAATACTGGCGGTGGTGAAGGCTTAGCTGGAGGAAGAGGAGATCTTGCTAGTAGTTTTTTGACAATTCCTGGCCCTAATTGAGTGTATCCTTTATGTACGGCATGGATTGCTACAGCTAATTCTTCTGAGGGTGTATCTTTGAGTAAATAACCCATCGCTCCGCGATCGATCGCCGCCCGTACGTATTCGTCATCGTCAAAAGTTGTTAAAACTAAAACTTTAGTTTGCGGTAACTTTTGCAATATTTCTTGGGTTGCCGCAACACCATCCATTAGCGGCATCCGAATATCCATTAAGATCACATCTGGATGTAATTCTTGAGCTAATTGAATTGCTATTTGTCCGTTTTCTGCTTCGCCAATAACTGTTAATTCCGGATCTAGTTCCAATAAAGCTTTTAATCCTTGGCGAATTAAGCTCTGATCGTCAACCACTAAGATTTGGATCATTTTAATTAGAAAGCAGAAATTCTGTAGAGACGTTATATATAACATCTCTACACTATCATTATTTGACAGATGCAGAAACTTTAAGTTTCGTTATTGTTGATTTCGCATTGCTGTAGTAGCTCCGATAATTCAGTCGTAAACATTTTGGAGTAGGGAAGTTGACTCAACATGGATATTTCCTCGGCACAGGCTGTTTGAATAATTGCTAAACAGCGATCGCGTTGCGCTCCAGGTGTAAGATTTTTCAGAATATTGATTGCAATATTCAGTTTTGGGACGGTACTAGATAAATTTTGCTGTAATTGTTGTAAAACTTCTTCTTTTATCTCGATATGTTGCTGAAGCTCTAACACTCTTTGCTTGAGTGCTTCGGCGCGGTTATGTTCTGCTTGATACTGTTGAGCGACGGCTTGCTGTTTCGCTAACCGAGTTGTTACTGCTCCTAGCAATTCTTCGCGGGTAAAAGGTTTGGTTAAATAATCATCTGCTCCTAATTCCATTCCCTGGCGGACATTTGCTTTATCAGCCATTGCCGTGAGAAAAACAAAAGGAATTGTTGCTGTTGATGCTTCTTCGCGCAAAGCTGCGAGTACCTCATAGCCATCAATTTCTGGCATCATGACATCGCAAATAATTAAGTCTGGTAGATACTGCTGCGCCCATAACGCTCCCATCAATCCGTTTTCCGAACTAGCAACATCAAAGTCTTCTGACTCTAGCAGTTCTACAAGATTATTTCTCACATCTGGTTCGTCTTCAATTACAAGAATTTTAGCCATGATTTTATACCTATACTACTTGTTTGTTTAAAGTGAAATTCAAGCTATACTTGCTTGTTTAAAGGGAGTACTACAGTGAAAATTGTACCTAAATCAACTGCACTTTCAACGGCAATTTTACCACCATGTAAATCGACAGATTTTTTGACGATCGCTAATCCTAATCCCGTACCGGAAATAGTGCCAACGTTACTAGCGCGGTAAAAACTACTAAAAACTTCATCTTGCTCTGCTAAGGGAATGCCAATTCCTCGATCTTGAACTCGAAAAATTGCTTTATCAGCTTCACCAATTAAGTCAAAGTTAATTGGGCTATCTGCGGGTGAATACTTGATAGCATTTGAGAGCAGATTGATGAAAATATGTCGAAGTAATTTTTCATCCATCATCCCAGTAGTGCGTTCTGACGCTTGATAGTGAAAAATAATCTGGCGATCGCTAGCTGTGAGTTGAATTTCTTCTCCAATTTCGCGGCAAAATTGCTCTAAATCGATCAGCATCGGTTTAAAATCTAGTTTACCTGCCTCTGCCTTACCAATTAAGAGTACGTCATTTAGTAATTGAGTCATATGTTTGACAGATGTTTGAATTCTTTGTAAATGACTTATTTTTCGATCTTCACTCCATTTGTGACTGTAATGTTCGAGTAATTCTGAAGAAGATAGAATTGTTGCTAGGGGCGTACGAAATTCATGCGATGCCATCGTCACAAACCGCGATTTTAGTTCTCCTAGTTCTTTTTCTTTTTCTAAAGCCAGACGAATTTCTGCTTCTGTTCGCTTGCGATCGGTAATGTCGCGTACGATTGCCATTACTTCATTTTCAGCACTGACAGCGAGCCGTAATTCATAATCTCTAAATTCCTGATTAACAATTAGTTGACACTCGAAAATTTGTACTTCGTTAGTAACTAAAGCACGTTCTATACAACTGCCGACCGATGCAGCAATTTCGCTGGGAAATACTTCAGTTAAATGCTTACCTAAAAACTCATACGCAGGCAGGTGCAGGCGATCGCCTTTTGCTGCTTTAAAGTTGACAAAAATACCAGATCGATTAATGCGAAACATCAAATCTGGAATCGCATTGAGTAAAGCTCGATTTGTCGCCATACTAGAGCGTAGGGCATCTTCGGCACGTTTGCGTTCGGTAATATCGGTAGAAATGCCGCAGATGGCATAGGGTTCGCCGCTTTCGTTATACAGAGGAAACTTAATTGAAAGATAGGTGTGCAAACCGTCATCCTCGTGGGGTAACAGCTCTTCCCAATCCATCGGAGATCTGGCAGCTAGTACTTTTCGGTCATTTTCCCGTATAGTAGCGGCAATTTCTGGAAGGAAAATATCATAGTCAGTTTTTCCTTTGATTCCAGTGCGATTGCTATAGAATAAGAGGCTAAACCAAACATTGACCAACAGATATTCTCCCTCTAGGTTTTTGATGTAGATGAGTGCTGTAGAGTTATCTAAAATTGCTTGCAACCACGCTTGGCTTTGACGTAGTGCTTCTTCTACCTGCTTGCGTTCGGTGACATTGTGGGCGATGATACAAGCAACTTCCTGACCGTTATAGATAATAGTACTGACATTCACCTCTGCGTAAACGATGCTGCCATCACTACGACGGTAAGGTGTTTCTCCTAGCGATAAAATTTTTTCCTTGAGGCAATTCTGGGTATTGTCGTCAATTATCTGAGGGTCGAGCGCGACAACATCGTAAAGCGATAATTCTATTAGCTGAGTGGGGGTGTAACAGAGAAAATTTGCAAAGGCAAGATTTGTTTCGAGGATACGTTTGGTTTGAGGATCGATAAAGAAAATTCCTTCTATAGTTTGCGCGAACAGATTGCAGTAAAGAGCTTCACTCTCTCGCAAAGCTGCTGTTGCTAGAATACGCTCGCTAATGTCGGTAATCGTGCCGACAAAGCTCAAGACTTCGCCATCTGCATTTTTTTCGGCTGTTGCTTGACCGAATACCCAGGTGATAACACCATCAGGACGTAAATATCGGTATTCGGAGCAAAACATTAATTCTTGTTGTGTAGCGTGGTTCCATTCCGCCAGTATCCAATCGCGGTCATCAGGATGGATTGCCTGCGTCCAACCTGTTCCCAGTGCTTGCGTTGCACTTAAGCCAGTCATTTCACTCCAACGCTCGTTGACATAGAGGCATTGTCCTTTTGCATCAGTGTGAAAAATTCCCACTGGTGCGGCTTGTGCTAAGGTTGCATATCGTTGTTTGCTCTCTCGCAAAGCTATTTCTGCTATAGTGCGATCGCTAATATTGCGAGAGACGCAGACAACGCCGATAATATTACCTTGCGTGTCGCGCCAAGGGCTTTTCGTTGTTAGCATCGTCCACAGTGTTCCTTGCCCAGGTACAATCTCCTCTGAGGTGGAGGATTCCCCTGTTAGCATCACGCTGCGATCGACCTGCATTATCTCGTGGGCTGTTTCAATAGAAAATAACTGAGTATCGTCTTTACCAACAATCTCTTCTATGGTGCCTCCAAACCATTCAGCAGTCGCTCGATTCAGCGTGACGTAACGACCTTGCAAGTCTTTGACGTAGATAAAATCAGAGCTGCTGTCAATGATGGATCGCAAGATAATATTACTTTGGCGCAGTGCTGCTTCGGCTTGTTGGCGTTGCAAGAAAGTGCCTAGCTGGACGGCAATAGTCGATACCAGTTTGATTAAATGGGTGTTTTCCTCTTGTGGTGCTGACATAAAAAATACCAGCACGGCGAGGACGCGATCGCTACTATCAATAATTGGCACGCCCAACCCCGTTGTGAAGCCGATTGCCACTGCTAGCGATTTGCGTAAAAATATGGTTTCTGGTTCGCGATCGATCTGCATCCACTCAGGGCTTTTGGATGCCCAAACACGTCCAGGTAAGCCGACTTCAGGAGCAAAGGTAAATGCTTCGCTGTTACGGCGAAATTGCTCTAAGCTTCGATCTTCGCCATACCAAGCAGGGCTGTAGGTTAAAACTCGAGCTTCAGGGCTGGGAATCCATACTTCACCAAACTGCCAACCAGTAAACTGGCAAATTTTCTCGAGAGCGATTGTGAGAGCAGAATGAAAGTCGCGAGATTTATCGATCGCTTGGGCGATCCCATGTAGAAACCGAACTTCTACCTCTGCTCGCTGGTGTGCTGCAACTTGAAGTTGTAATTGTTCGTTAAGTTGTTTTAGTTGAATAATAGTTGCACTCAGAGATTCAGAGTTCGGCTCTTGATTCATTTTCCTTTGCCCAATCGTTATAGCATTTCTATTTGACTCGTGAAGCACTCGTGAAGGTAGTCATTAGTCATTGGTCATTGGTCATTGGTCATTGGTCATTGGTCATTTGTTGCTAATGCGGTTAGCATGTCGCAGTCCAGATAAATGGTAGTTTCACAATTGATGTAAGAACTGCTATACATAAAAAGCGCAACTTAAATCGTTAGATTTATCATTCCCATTGCTCGATGAGAACTAACAATAAAAAATGAAAATCTGAAAATTTTGTATGTTTACGTCTTTAATAACAAAAGCGATCGCCATACAAGTAAAAAGTTATTTTATTAAAAAGTATTTCTATAGGTAGATGTAATCAGATTAGAAACTGATGTGCAAGCGGGATAATTGAGTCAGCGATCGCTCAAGAGTGGTAATTGACGATGGTAATTGGTATTTGCTAGTTGGTAAGTCGTAGGTAAAAACGTCACGCACCACGACGCGGCTTGATTGCGCCGTCGCACGGCGCAACCGCTCTCTACTGATAACTGCTTTCTACTTTTTAGGGCATAAATTGGGATTGTGGCTGAATTCTAGACGGAAGGTTTGATTCACGGGGAGAGTTGATTTATTAAATGGATATCGCTTGACATAGCGAATTGCAGCTTGTTGTACGGCGCTGGGACTATCTTTAGAAATCACGTCGGGTCCTACAACAATTTTGCCTGTGGGGTCGGTCAGTGCGGCGATAATTGCTTCCCCACCATTTAATTTTCGATTGCATACAGGAACTCGTTTGCGAATTGGCGCGGCTGTGATGAATTGCGGATAAGTTTGCCGTGCTTTTTGATACTGTTGCTGCAAGGCATCAATTTGAGCGATTGTCTGTGCCGATGCCGATCGGGGTTTAGAGTCAGGTGGATCGTCTATCGGGCGGGCAAGTCGTTGCTGAAGTGCTGCAAGGCGGGAGGCGCGATCGCTATCTAGGTTATTGTTTGGGGGGTTAGCTGGGGGATTATTAGCTGGGTTAGCTTGGCGTTGTCTCTGTTGGAGTATGGCTGCAAGGCGGGAAGCGCGATCGCTATCTGGGTTATTGTTTGGGGAGCTATTAGCTGGAGTGTTATTAGCTGGGGGATTATTAGCTGGATTAGCAGCTTGTCGTTGTTGTGATTGACTGGCTAAACGCGAGGCGCGTTCCTCTCGCTGCTTGGCTCGTTGAACTTGCTGTTGTGATGCTGCTTCTAAGAGGCGCTCGCGATCGCTCTGCGGGGAAGGAGCAGAGCTGTTTTTCCTTGCTGCCAATTGTTGAGCTAGAGCATTTTGCCGCGCCATGTATTCTTGTTTGGCGCGGTCGGGCGTGCTGCTGGAATTATCTGCGGCAACTCGATCCTGACTCAAATTGTTATTTGGTTGAGCGATTGGTGGGGGTAGCGGTGGACTCGATTGAAGATCTCGCGTTGGAGGTAAGCCAGGAATCGGTGGTACGGCATTGGCTGGCGGCGAGATTTGCCGCATTTGGATATTTTGATTTGGCTGTGGTGCTGGCGGCTGTCCGAAAGAATTTTGTGAGAGTAAAGACGGATTTTGAGGTGGTGGTGGTAAGGGTACGGGTGCGGGGGGAGGCAAAGAATCGCTACTAGGCATCTGGTACATCGGCGTAGTCCCAGGTGGCGGCGGTAAAAAAGGTGGTGGTGCGGGTAGAGGGGGTAAAATCTCTGACTGAAAACCTTGACTAGATGGCACTTGTGGTTGTGCGGCACTGGAAGGCGGAATAACAGATGGATCTGCCGCTACTTGCGGTATGCGGCTTTGTTCTTCTGAAGTCAACGCCACAACTCCGACGCTGCTTGGTAAATCGGCGTTTTGCGAGTCTAGCGAAGCAAAGGGCAACACCGCCATTAGTAAAGCATGAATGCCGAGCGAACCCAAAAACGCCAGTCCATTTGTCGATCGCCATGCTTCAGGTAAAGCTTGAATGAGGGAGGAAGTGGACATAAGCCGTTGGTCATTGGTCATTGGTCATTAGTCATTGGTGAGTGGCTGGTGGCTAGTGGCTGGTGACTAGTTTCTTCTTTCTACTCACTACTCACTACTCACTTTCCTAACTTGAACGACGAGTAAAGAAAAGTAGGGTAATTTTAAGTGTGGGCGATCGCTTAAGTCTTTGTATATAACCATATTTGGTAATGTGGCTCGTTCTACTACCCAACTGTGTTGCAGTAGAGATTTACGCTGTAAGACTTGCCATACTTGTTCGTACACGGAACTCACTTTCATCAATACTACGACTTCTGCCCAGTCTAAAATAGCTTCTAATTCGTCGATATTGTAAATTGCTGGTAACACGACTAAACGCTCTTGGCGTATGGTTAAGGGCAATCCTAGTGCCGATGCTGCTGCCATTGGCGAGCAAACACCTGGTACGCATTTGATGACGACTGCGGGATGCATTTGTTGCAACGTCTGTGCCAAATAGGTAAACGTGCTGTAAAAACTAATATCCCCTTCACAAGCAAAAGCTACATCTTGACCTTGTTGTAAATATGTCCAAACTTGCTTGGCGGCTAATTGCCATGCTCGTGTCAAAACTTCCATGTCTTGCACGTAGGGAAAATGTAAAGGTAGTTGCTGTTGATGCGATCGCAGCCACGGAGTAATTATTTGTTGCGCGATGCCTGGTTTGCCTTGCATTCCTTGAGGAAAGGCAACTATAGGTGCTTGTTGCAGCGATCGCAATCCTTTGATCGTGATCAGTTCCGGATCGCCTGGACCAACGCTAATACCGTAGAGAGTACCGTTCACGACGGGCTAGGGGCTAGAGGCTGGGGACTAGGGGAAGAAGCTCTGTTACTATTCGAGTTCTTAGTTTTTTTTGTTAGCATGACAATCTTATTCGAGCTACGGAACCAGACACAGTATAGATTGCTCGATACTATATCCATAATTCATAAACATTACAGTGTTAAATATGATTAAAAATAACTTCCTTGTCCTCCTTATCACCTTGTCCTACCCTAGCCCCTAGCCCCTTCATGCTACCCACCGTTATACTGCCTGGATTTTTAGAAGCAGCGATCGCTTACCGTCCCCTAGAGCAGTTTTTACAACAGTTGAGTTTTCCTACGGTAACGGTTCCCCTACAAAGGCGAGATTGGTTCCCTACCTTGGGGGGTAGACCGATGACTCCAATTTTGCTGCAACTACATCGCACGGTCAAGCAAGTTTTACAGCAATACAATACATCTAAAGTTAATTTGATCGGTCATTCTGCTGGTGGCTGGATCTCGCGCATTTATCTAGGAGAAAAACCTTATCTCGGTCGTAGTGCAGTCGCACCAATTTCAGCTTGGGAAGCTTACCGCTTTGTTGCCACTTTAGTCACGCTGGGAACTCCCCACATCAGCCAAGAACGCTGGACGCGCTGGAATCTCGATTTTGTCAACGACAATTATCCTGGTGCTTTTTACAATTCTCAAGTGTGCTACGTTTGCGTTGCTGGTAAAAGTATCTTCGGACAGCGCCAGAGGGGAAGTTGGTTGGCATACAGCAGCTATCGCTTAACCTGCGGAGAAGGGAATTGCTGGGGTGATGGTATTACTCCGATCGCAGCAGCTCATTTAGAAGGAGCAGATAATTTAATTTTAGAGGGAGTCAAGCACTCTCCCAAAGCCCCTGGAATTTGGTACGGTTCGCCTCAAGTCATACCGAGTTGGGTATCTTATTTGGAATAGGGAAACAGTTATTAGTAGAGAGTGAGTAGTGAGTAGTGAGTAGTGAGTAGTGAGTCGATTCGTAGCGACCAATTACCAATTACCAATTACCAATTACCAATTACCCATTACCATTCACAAACGACCAGCGATCGATGACTCATGACTAATGACCAATTACCATCTCCACCTCTAGAAAGAACTCTTCCCATGAGTGACTTAGCTAGCATCTTAAAGAAAGTACACATTCTGAGAGTACTGAGAAGCGGCTGTTATGAAAAATCTTTCTTATGATTTCGTTCTGCGACGGACGGCGACAATTTTATCTGTAGCATTGTTGACGTTGTGCGCGATCGCGGCTGTTACTGGAGTTTTATTATCTTTCTACTACGAGCCAGTGGCTGGCGGAGCGAATCAGGCTTTGCAATGGATAGATACAGAAATTCCTAACGGTCAAATTATTCACGGCTTGCACGATTATGCCGGAACGCTACTAATTGGTGTAGCACTGATCCAAATGGTGGTGATGTTTTTGGGCAGACAATCTCGCCGCAGCTGGTTGATTGGTTGGATTAGCAATATTTTACTGATCCTGAACGCGATCGCTTTAGCTTGGACGGCGATGATTCTCGATTGGAGTCAAGTCGGCTACTGGCGCTTTCGGATTGAGTTGAGTACTATCGAAGCCATTCCCTTCATCGGTTCTACTCTCCGAGATATCATCACGGGTGGCGGCGCGGTCAATACAACCACAGTAGAACATCTCTACACCATTCACAGCTACATCATTTCCGGTAGTGCCGTGTTGTTAGCGATCGTTCATTTAGTCGGCGTATTATGGCAAGAAAAACAACAAACGCCTGTTACTGCGATCGCATCCACAACCGAATCAACAGATACACCTCGAGAACTGATTAAAAACTCTTAATATACCTTTTGCTTTTTGTCTGGGCGGATTTATGAAGACTTTTGATACTTATCCCGATCTTGCAGGCAAACCCGTCCCTAAGACTTGCGATTTACAAGTTCCCTAAGCTAATGGTGGCATTGTCGAAATACTTTGGCTCGATAAAGGAATTTCTTCGATCTCAGGCAGCTTTTCTAAAGACAGGCGCTTAGTTGGTGTCGATCCCGATAGGCGTTTCAATAGATTTGGTCGCGGATCGTGTAACAAGTAAATTAAGCGATCGCCTGGTTGTAATTGTTCTGTAGCAGGTACGACAAGTAATCGATCTTCTCTTTCTATGAGTAACGGTACTAACTCTCCTGCCCAAATTAAAGCTTGCAGGTGGGTTTGTTGCAAAGCAAAGCCGGATTCGCTTAATGTGGTCGTGCCTAACTTGACGCGATCGCTGTTAATATATTCATTCCAAGTTTTAATCGGTACGTCAGTTCCAAACGCTTGACTGATGCGGTTTCTATTTGTTGACGTACTCGCTTGCGGGTCGCGCGGAAAAACAGCTAATACTCTTGGCGGTTGAAATTCTTCTACGGCTCTTTGTGCTAAGACGTAATTAACTTCTCCATTGCTCGTCATTGCCAAAAACGTCCCTATAGAGGACAGTCCCGCCTCTTCTAACACGGCTGTATCCAAGGCACTGCTGGAAAAAAACTTTAGATTCTGTGCTTGCGCTTGTTGGCACGCTACAGGGTCGGTATCGATCATTGCTACAGCTTCTCCCCGTTCTTGGAATAAACGGGCAATTAATAAGCTGAGAGGATTGCAGCCGACAATTACCACTCCAGTGGCTTGCGTAGAACTAATTTGCAGCCAATTTGCCACCCAGCCAGCTGTTAAACCTTGACAAGCAACGGTCATGATTATTGTTAAAAATACCAATGCCTTGATCGAATCGCCACCATTGATCCCCCGTTCGGTCAAGAAAATTGAAAATAAGGAAGCAACGGAAGCGGAAACAATTCCCCTCGGCGCAACCCAAGACAAAAATAATTTTTGCCGCCAATTTAAATCGCTGTTGATGGTGCAGATGCCAATATTCAGGGGACGGATAACAAACATCAGCACTAAGACGGTGAATAAACTGCCCCAGCCTAAAGCAAAGATACTGGCAATGGATAAATCTGCGGCAAGTAGGATAAATAACACCGACACGCCGAGAATTGTCAGTTGACCTTTAAATCGGCGTAGCAATCGTTCTTCTGGTAGGGAAGAAGAACCCAAAACTACACCTGCAACCACCGTCGCCATTAGTCCAGATTCGCTGCGGCTGAGTTGAGCTAAAGTAAATAAACCCCATAACCCTGCCAAGACAACCAGATTTTTTAATTCGTCAGACAGAAAGTGGGCGCGTTTGAACATGAAGGCAAGACACCAGCCACCCGCAGCGCCGATACTGCCACCGATACCCAGACGCAGGGTTAAGCCGCTAATTGCGATCCAAGGGTCTGTTTCGCCATTTAAAATTGTATCTAGCACCACGACGGCAAGAATTGCCCCTACGGGGTCGATTAACACTGCTTCTCCTTCTAGCAGCGTTTCTACCTGACGGTCTACTTTAATCGTGCGTAGCAGTGGTGAGATGACTGTGGGACCCGTTACCACTACCAAAGCAGCATAAAGGAATGCGATCGCCCAAGGAAACTCTCCCAGCCAATGCGCTGCCATACTTCCACCCAATAGGGTGATTAGCGTTCCCACGGTGACGAGATTTCTCAAACTGCCAGAAACTTTGCCTAATTCTTTTAGTTCTAGGTTCAACCCTCCCTCGAATAGGATAACTGCGGTAGCCAGCGCCACAATAACTTCTAACCCTGCACCTAAAACTTGAGGGTGCAGCACGTTCATTCCGTCTGAACCTAACAAAATCCCAAACAGCAATAAGAAGACAATACTGGGGAGTTTGAGGTATTCTGCTATAACTTGGGCGCTAATCCCTGCAATGACAGCAATTACCATTTGCAGGGTAATTTCAAAAGATGCTTCCATATGAGAAAGTTAGCAAAACTGCTGTCTGAACCTTGGCGGCGGGAGAAATGTCTAGAATAGGCGCGACTCCGTTAGGCTGACAATTTCATGCATAGTTTCATTCTTGGCATCATCTATAGTAGTTCAAGAGTTGTATGTATTTTAAAATACGATTAATTGCGATCGCGCTGATGAAAGGAGCCAGAAGCCAGGAGTCAGAATGAAGACAGAATGAGGAGAAAATACACAAGCTAAAACACAGATTGTTTACCTCCTGACTCTTTTTCTATGACTAAGTGTTAGTATTACCTTTGAGCTAATAAATTGCCAACTGCCGTATGAAAATGCGATCGCTCTGAGTCTAGAGCGATTTTTGAATGACTATCTCAACTCGGCGATTTTTTTGCCGTCCTTCAGGATCGTCCGAACCATCTGCTTTGGTATTGGCAGCAACAGGGACGGATTCACCATATCCTTGTGTTGTCATTCGTGCTGACTCGAAATTACCTTGCTGTACTAGCCAACGTTTAACTGAGTTAGCACGGCGTTCTGAAAGATTTTGATTGTATGCATTATCCGCGATCGCATCTGTGTGCCCATCGATCCTAATTAGATTTTTAGGATAGCGTTGCGCTAAAACTGTTTCGATTTGGCGTAGTGCTGCTTCTGCATCGGGGCGAATATTATCTTTATCGAAGTCAAATAATATGTCTGCGGGCAGGATAATTACTGTCAGATCTTGATTTTCTCTTGCCTGCACTCCTTTAAAGGTAATTTCTTTAATTTTTATTGGATTGAGTTCTACCGATCTAAATTTAATTGGTTTGAACTGAATTTGTTTAACCTGAATTGGCTTAACCTGAATTGACTTGACTTGAATTGGCTGTACCTCAACGGTTTTCGGCGCAATTGGTTTAACTTTGGGCTGCTGTGTCTCCACGCTAAAATTTTGCTGTTTCAGTTCTGACGGTTTCAGTTGGGCGGGTTTAAACTCAACGGCTTTGGATGTTGCTTGTTGTCCGTTGCCACAGGAGGCGATCGCCACAGCAATTGCTGCTATGCTACATAGAAAAAGAAAAAGTCGCATTTTTTACCATCAAGCGAGTTAAGAGTAGAGCCTAAAAATTACCAGCACGTTTGACTTAAACAGATTTAGCCTTCAACATTGCGGATACTGAGCAATTAATTTGTCAACGTAGTATCTTACAATACAATTACTCCCAACAAACTGAGAAACAACCTCTTGCCTCTTACCACCACTCCCTACTCCCTACTCCCTACTCCCTAACTGAGTAAGATATAGAAAGATCGGTCTATTTTGTCGCGCCCATGACCTCAACTCTGCTCAAAACTCCTTCAATCTCTACCCCCAGACTGCACCGACTCGCTAACGGGCTAACAATCGTCGCACAGCAAATGCCTGTAGAAGCAGTTAATCTCAGTTTATGGGTCAATGTCGGTTCGGCAGTTGAATCAGATGATATCAACGGCGTAGCTCATTTTTTAGAGCATATGGTGTTTAAAGGCACTCAACAACTGGCATTAGGTGAATTTGAGCGTCGCATTGAGGCGCGGGGCGCGATCGCGAATGCTGCTACTAGCCAAGATTACACCCAATTTTACATTACTACTGCCCCGCAAGATTTTGCTGCTTTAGCACCATTACAAATTGATATTGCGCTCAACAGTCTCATCCCAGATGAGGCGTTTGAGTTGGAACGCTTGGTTGTGTTAGAAGAAATTCGTCGGTCTGACGATAATCCTCGCCGTCGAATTTTTCAACGGGCGATGGAAATGGCTTTTGACCGCTTACCCTATCGTCGCTCAGTTTTGGGTACGGTGGATGCGATCGCACAATTACAACCGCAACAAATGCGGGACTTTCACGCCACCTGGTATCAACCCCAGTCCATTACAGCATCGGTTGTCGGTAACTTACCAGAAACAGAATTAATCGAAATCGTCGCCAATAGCTTTTCTACATATACACCCCACACCCCATACCCCACACCCCACACCCCACACCCCGAACTCCCCTTCAGTCAGATCGTTCGACAAGAATTCGTCGATCCCAGCTTGCAACAAGCAAGATTGGTGATGCTTTGGCGGGTTCCAGGATTGGTGCAACTAGAACAAACTTACGCCTTAGATGTCTTAGCAGCAATTTTGAGTCACGGGCGCACGTCCAGATTGGTGCGAGAATTACGGGAAGAAAAGGGCTTAGTTTCTAATATTGCTGTTAGTAACTTGACGCAGCGCCTTCAGGGACTATTTTACATCTCTGCCCAGTTGCCTGTAGAAAACTTAGAGATAGTCGAAGCTGCGATCGCATCTCAAATTGAGAAGTTACAAACTACTCCCGTACGGGAATCGGAAATCGCTCGGATCGGCACTCAAGTTGCCAATCGATTTATTTTCTCCAACGAAACGCCAAGCGAACGCGCTGGTTTGTACGGTTACTATCAATCTTTGACCGGAAGCTTAGCTGCGGCGCTAGAGTATCCGAGCAAAATTCAAGCTCTAACTCCTGCCGATTTACAGGCTGCGGCTTCGCAGTATCTTTCTCCCACGGCTTACGGTATCGTTACCACCAAACCTGAATAAGAGTACATATGTGGACAGAGATTGCCCATCATATTTCTAGAATCTCAGGAAAAGAGTTTTTTGTCAACAGTCGGCGGACGGTGAGTGGTGGTTGTATTAACCAAGGTTATGCCGTCACTGATGGCGATCGCACCTACTTTGTCAAACTCAATTCTGCCTCCCAGGTTGCCATGTTTGAAGCGGAGGCGCTGGGATTAAAACAAATGTTGGCTACGGCAACAATTCGCGTCCCACAACCAATTTGCTGGGGGGTAACGAATGAATCTGCATACATTGTTTTGGAGTGGTTGGACTTAGGACGCGGGGGAAATTGGGCTGAAATGGGAAGACAGCTAGCAGCCATGCACGCTCGTAGCAGCATTCAAGCATTTGGCTGGGAGATAAATAATACGATTGGTTCTACGCCCCAAATTAATACTTGGACGACAGATTGGGGAGAATTTTACATTCAACATCGCTTGGGCTATCAATTTCAGTTGGCAAGACGTAGAGGTGGACGTTTTCCCCAGCAGGATAAGTTACTGGCGACAATTGGGCAGTTGCTTGCACATCAGCCTTCACCTTCTTTGGTACACGGGGATTTGTGGGGTGGCAATGCTGCTTTTACGAGTACGGGAGAACCCGTAATTTTCGATCCGGCTACGTATTATGGCGATCGCGAAGTTGATGTGGCTATGACTGAGTTATTTGGCGGGTTTCCCGCTGCTTTCTATCAAGGATATAACGAAGTTTTGCCACTCGATTCTGGTTACGAACGGCGTAAAATTCTCTACAACCTTTATCATATTTTGAACCATTTTAATTTATTTGGTGGGAGTTACGAATCTCAGGCAAATCAGGCGATCGCCAGACTTCTAGGATGAAGGAATAAAAAATTATGAAAAGTCAGCTAACTAATTTAACTTGTGAAATTGAGATACTACCAGGAGAAAAATTAACCTTGCCAGATTTTTTCATAAATAGTGTTAGTGCAGGTCGTTGGGTCATTAGTATTCGACCATCAATTGAGGAGAAGACTACCCCAGCTATCCGCAGTCACGATGCTTTTCTAAATGGTTACGAACCAGAAGACGAAGGACTTTACGATGACTATCCAAGCAGGTGAATTTTGGGTAGCAGAGATTCCATTTACAAACGGTTTGGGTACTAAAAAGCGTCCAGTTCTCGTACTTTGGATAGATGGAGATGATGTTGCGATCGCAGTTGTTACCTCTGCTAAACCACGCACGCAAACAGATGTTGCTCTAAAAGACTAGGCAATAAGTGGTTTAAGAGTTGCTTCAACTGTGCGTTTGTCTCGGCTGGACTGCCTAGAAAAATCTTTGTTAATCGGGAAAATTGGCAAAATTTCTGAAGCAGATGCCCTACAAGTGAAATATGTATGGGATTTATATATTAAACCCCAATTTTAAAAATTAAAAGCCCGTTCAGGAGTTATCCATTTATTAGGAAATAAGAAGTTGGCTTCGATCCCTAATCTTGCTACTGTCTCCTGTCTCCTTAGATATAAGACAAATCTGCCACAACCGCTCTAAGATCTTTGCAGAGTATAGGGGCAGTATTATGCTACTCGTCCCAATTTGTGTTGACATTAACTAAAAATGCTTTCTTTATCAGAACAAGTCGTATTAATTACTGGTGCTTCTACTGGCATTGGGGCAGCACTGGCGCAGATTTTAGCAGCGCAATTTAACGGTATTCGCTTGGTCTTGGCAGCGAGAGATGCAGATAAGCTAGAAAAAGTCGCTAGCTACTGTCAGCAACTAGGGGCGGAAGTTCTCGTCGTCCCCACAGATTTAGAAAAACTCGACCAAATCGAAGCTTTAGCCCAAACCGCGATCGCTCAATTCGGTCGAGTCGATGCTTTAGTCAACAATGCTGGTTACGGACAGATGGGACCAGTAGAATTAATTCCTCATCAAGCCGCCGCCAGACAATTTCAGATCAACGTCCTCGCGCCCCTAGCCCTCATCCGTACCTTAGTCCCATTGATGCGCGATCGCGGTGGTGGCAGAATTATCAACATCAGTTCGCTAGGTGGGAGAATGGCTTTTCCGTTTGGCGGTTTGTACAGTGGCTCTAAGTTTGCTCTAGAAGGACTCAGCGATGCTCTGCGGATGGAGCTAGCACCATTTAACATTAAAGTTACAGTTGTAGAACCAGGTCCAGTCAGCACGGATTTTTTTGCCGCCGCCGCCCAAGCGGTAGAATCAACGGTAGCCACCCCCGAACGTACGCCCTATCGCGCTGCTTTTGAGAAATTAAAAAACTTAGAGCAACATACAAGCAGCCGTGCTTGGACTGCCGAAAGAGTTGCAATCGCAATTGTTAAAGCACTGACAGACTCTCATCCCCGTCCGCGCTATATTGCAGCAACAGGGGGAAATTTTTTAGTGTTTATGATGACAAAAGTTTTACCAACTAAAATGGTCGATCTGTTTTGGCAGCGATTTTACGGCATTAATCTCGTAGCGCGAGACTGGCAACAAAGAAGTCAGAAATCGTAGGGGCGGGTTTTGACCAAAAATTGCAGGCTTTGGTTGCCAATCTCTTTGCTAAACCCGCCCGTACACGAAGTCAGAAGTGAAGAAAAGATATGTACTAAGGATCTCTAGTTCTGATTTTTTAAATCGCCGTTTAAGAGGAAGAATGAAGTATAAAAGATGAAGGATGAATATGAATGAGCTATGAGCAAGTAGTGGTAAGTAGCATATCACTACTCACTACTCACCACTCACTACTCACTACTAAAAATGGATCTACTAGAGTATCAAGCCAAAGAATGGTTTCGCGAAATCGGTATCCCAGTTCTGCCTTCTCAGAGAATTGACCGTCCTCGTGACTTGAAGGGTTTGAAGATTCCCTATCCAGTGGTACTTAAATCGCAGGTGCGGACGGGAGGTAGGGGGAAAGCTGGGGGAGTTAAGATTGTTACCAATACGATTGATGCGATCGCCGCAGCACAGGCAATTTTTAATTTACCAATTTTAGGGGAATTTCCCGAAGTTTTACTAGCAGAGGCAAAATATAACTCCGATCGAGAATTTTACCTGGCGATCGTCATCGATGCAGTTGCCCGTCGTCCTTTGCTGTTGGGTTCTACGCAAGGCGGAATTGATGTCGAATCGAATCCAGAGGCTTTACAGCAAGTCGTCGTCGAACGAGATTTTTCACCTTTTTATGCCCGCCGATTAGCGGTAAAAATGGGCTTGCAGGGAGAAGCACTTGCATCTGTCAGTGCGATTGTGGAAAAAATGTACGGTTTATTCGTGCAAAAAGACTTGGATCTAATCGAAATCAATCCTTTGGGGGTAAGTTCGACTGGGGAGTTAATGGCATTGGATGGTAAAGTTACCGTCAACGACCAAGCGATCGCGCGTCACCCCGATATTCTAGCAATGGCAGAAAAAAATGCCAGCCGCTCTAACGGTCGTTCGCCACTCGCCCAAGTTGGCAAGTGGAATGAGGTCGATAAGTCAGGAAATATTGCCGTTTTAGGCAATGGTGCGGGCTTATTGATGGCAACCCTAGATTTGATTGCCGAAGCCAGTCACAAAAATCCAGCCGTTTGCTTAAATGTAGGACACGGAAGGATTGTCGCCGATGCTGGATTGAGTTTTTGCGATCGCGTCGTTCAAGGTCTAGAGTTTATTACTCAAGATAAATCTATTCATGCCATCCTAGTTAATATTCTCTGTAGCGTGCCGACTACTGTAGAGGTAGCTGAAGCGATCGCTAATTTTGTCCAACACGAAAGCAAAACGCACAAAACTCGCACTCACCTGCAACATCCTCGGCTAGTCGTGCGTTTGGCGGGAACAGATTTAGACACTGCAAAAGCCCAGCTAGATGCGGTACAAGTTGTTTCGAGTGAAAATTTAGATGAAGCGATCGCTCAAGTCGTCCGTTTTGCCAAAAGTCCGTCGCCTAGAAGAAGTAGTGAGTGATGAAATTAAAGCCTGATAGTAAAGTTTTGATTCAGGGCATGGCAGCATCGCTTTCGTCGCCCTATATTACTCGTATGCAAGCTTACGGAACGCAGATTGTTGCCGCAGTCAGCCCTGGTGAAGGGGGATCGAGCAACAATCTACCTGTATTCGATCTCGTCGAACAAGCAGTAGCAGAAGTTGGGGCGATCGATACGACAATTATCTTCGTTCCTCCCTATCAAGCTTTAGATGCTGCACAAGAGGCGATCGCTTCTGGCATTAAACAGATTATTATCACCTCTGCGGGCGTACCTCCACTCGATATGGTGCGCTTGTTGCGTAAAGCAGAAGCAAATGAAACGATAATTTTAGGTCCCAATAGTCCAGGTATTATCATTCCAGGTAAGCTGCTTTTGGGGACTCATGCGAGTGAATTTTATACTCCAGGTGCGATTGGTTTAGTCAGTCGCAGTACTACCCTGACTTACGAGATTGCTTTGGAATTAACGAAAGCAGGGTTGGGACAATCGATTGGTGTCAGTATCGGCAGCGATGCAATTATTGGTTCTTCTTTTCTACAATGGTTGCAAATTTTGGACGAAGACGAAACCACAGAAGCGATCGTTTTAGTAGGGGAACCAGGGGGAAATAGCGAGGAAGCTGCGGCGCGTTACATTGCTGAGGCGATCGATAAACCAGTAATTGCCTATATTGCTGGTTGTCATGCGCCAGCGGGCAAACACTGGGGTCATACTGGCACGCTAGCTGCCGTCGTTGGTAGAGGGGATAATGTCGGTACGGCAAAAAGCAAGCTAGAGGCTTTTAAAGCAGCAAAAGTTCCAATAGCAGAACGCCCTTCCCAAATTCCTGAATTGGTGAAAAAGGCGCTGAAGAGAAAATGATCGGCGATCGCGCTTGCCATTCTCAAATTTTTGTATGTTGGTTCCGCTCGAACAATTGCATCTTTTGGTCTAAGGTTTTTAATTCTTTTTGAGTGGATTCTAATGTATCTTTTGTCAATTCTAGTGTCTCCGAAACCCTTGCTAAATTTAAATTTGCGCGTTCGAGTTCTGCTGCTTGTCGTTGGCGATCGCTCGCGTCTATAAATGTTAAATTGACTCCTAGGAAATACTTGTTGTGGCTGAAGATCGGTGCGCTGAAAATATCGAGGTATTTTGTGCTGTTTGTAGTAATCCACTCGATATTTTTTAAAGTAGCTGAACGGCGATCGCGGTAGAACGTTCTCATCGAAGCGTGGGAAGTGACTAACTTTCCAGGTTCGAGTTCTCTAAAGGGACGGTTGAGAGCGTCTGGAGTTAAGCCGAATAAGGCGTTTGCCTGTTCGTTGGCAACGACTAAACAACCCTTTATATCTACTGCTAATTGAGCAAAAGGACTCGTTGCGTAAGCAGTTTGCCAAATGTAAGTTTGAGTCGTTATCGTATCAAGTGCTTGCTTTTGATTAGATTTAGGGGTGATTAAAAGCCGCTCCTCTAATTCCAGATTTAATCCCTTGGTAAAAACTCGATGCTTTAAGTTTACTGGCGTGAAGATTTGTCTATTAGTAACTACTGTTTCTGCCGAACCCAAAAAGAGAAAGCCATTATCTTTGAGCGCGAAATGAAAGCGAACTAGAATGCTTGCTTGAATCTCTGGATTAAAATACATTAAAACATTACGACACGCCAGCAGATCGATTTTTGACATAGGAGCATCTTTAGCCAGGTTATGATGAGCGAAGACGATCTTACTGCGAAGTTTGCCGTGAAAGACGTAGCCCTGTTCGACTGGCTCAAAGTATTTCTCCAGCAGGTTTGGCGAAATTCCTGTCACCTCATTAGAGCTATAGGTGGCAAGGCGTGCTTGTTGAATCGCATCTGCATCCACATCCGTGGCATAGAATTGGACTCGCTGCAAACAAGACTCGATGCCTAAAGCTTCGGCAAACAAAATTAGCAGGCTATACACTTCATGTCCAGAGGCACAACCCGCACTCCAGACTCGAATTGGTTCATCTGGCTGCTTGCTAGCAACGAGCTGGGGAACGATTTCGCCAGCTAGATAATTCCAAACATCGCGATCGCGAAAGAAGCTGGTAACGTTGATCAAAACGGTATCTAGCAGCGCCATCCACTCGTCGGCATGGTTCTGCAAGTATTGTAAATATTCCTCATAGCTAGAGACATTGATGCTCTGCAAGCGATGCTCCAACCGTCGCAGCAAAATCGAACGCTTATAGCCAGTCAAGTCACAACCCCGATTGTGTTTGAGGTAATTTAGTAAAGCTTCAAATCCTCGGTTGGTTTGGGGCGAATTCATAAAAATCAAAATTCTGGTAAAATCGGTAGCTTGACAGTAAAGGTTGCGCCTTGCCCTACTCCCAGACTAGCGGCATGAATCGTGCCATTGTGGAGTTCGACTAAGTGACGGGCGATCGCTAGCCCCAGCCCCAATCCGCCAGATATACTTGAATGTTTGGCTTGATATAAGTAATCAAAGACATGGGGCAGAGATTCAGCAGCGATGCCAATGCCAGTATCGGTGATAGTAATCTGGGCTTGTTGGGTAATTGGTAATTGGTAATTGGTAATTGGTAATTGGTTGCACACCTGCCCACCTGCCCACCTGCCCACCTGCACATCTGCTCTTTGCTCCCCGCTCCCTATTTTTTTGAGCGAAATCTCTACTCGTCCCCCTTCTGGGGTAAATTTAACTGCGTTGGTCAGGAGATTGCAAAAAACTTGCTGGAGGCGATCGCGATCGCCGATGACGACAACAGAATCAATTTGTGGCATTGTATCTGAGGCTCGATCTGTTATTCCCCACCATACCAGGCTAACCTGTTTTGCTGCTGCTGTTTGACTTACAGTGGCGATCGCCATGTCGATTGCCGATTCCAGTTGGACGGGTTGAAGGGTCAAACGCAGTTTGCCTGCGGTCATGCGGGACATATCCAGCAAGTCCTGAATCAGTTTGGCTTGCAGCGTTGCATTGCGCTCGATCGTTTCTAGCGACTTCATCAACATCGCATGACTGGGTGGATTCGCTCGCAACAACCTCGTCCAACCAAGGATGGCAACCAGGGGAGTATTCAGTTCGTGGGAAACAGTTGACAATAACTCGTCCTTTCTGCGGCTGGTAGTTCTTTCCTGGCGCAGTGCTTCCCCCCGTAGTTGCGCCATTTGGAGATGGGCATTGACGCGAGACACTAGTTCGGCAGCAGAAAAGGGCTTGATTAGGTAGTCGTCCGCGCCTGCTTGTAGTCCTTCCACTACCGATTCTTCTCCAGCACGGGCAGAAAGCAGAATAATGGGAACTTCCCTGGTTTTTGGGTCGGCACGTAAGGCTTGGAGCAATCCGAAGCCGTCTAGCTGGGGCATCATGACATCGCTTAGCACCAGATCTGGCGCTCGTGCTTGAGCCGCCGCCAGTGCCGCTGCTCCATTCGCAACCGCTTCCACTTGGACGTATTCGCTTAATATTCTTGTCAGATAATCTCGCATATCAGCGTTGTCATCGACCAAGAGGATACGGGCAGGGGAGGATGTAGGGACTGTTTTCAACTCCGAAGATCCCCCTAAATCCCCCTTGAAAAGGGGGACTTTGACTGCATTCTCCCCCCTTTTTAAGGGGGGCTGGGGGGGATCTAAATGCGATTGGGTAAATAGCTCCTCCCTACTCCCCATGCCCCTAATCCCCACTTCGTGGGGACCCCGAGTTCCCCACTCCCTACTCCCTTCTTCTGTTAGCCAACGCTCTGCTTCTTCAACATAGGGGGCTGCATCGATCGCTGTTGATGCTAAAGTGCGTGGTGTGGTACGTTCGCGAAGCGTCTCCGAAGGAGAATCGCCTACGTCGAGTCGTAGGCGATCGCTAGGTAGATGCTCTGTACCTAATGGAATTGTGACAGTGAAGCAGGTTCTTTGTCCTACGGTGCTACTTACTTCTACAGTTCCACCATGCATTTGAATCAACTCCTGCACCAAAGCAAGACCAATCCCCGATCCTTCATGAGTCCGCGCTTGCGCTCCTCGCACTTGGTAAAATCGCTCAAATAAATGGGGCAGTTCTTCAGGAACAATTCCCGTGCCTGTATCTTGGATTTGTAACCGGACGCAATTGCCATCGGCAGGATGCAGTCTAACCGCAATTTCGCCTTCTAGGGTAAACTTAAAGGCGTTGGAAACCAGGTTAAGGACAATTTTTTCCCACATCTCGCGATCGACATACACGGGTTCTGGCAATGGTGGGCAATCGACAATCAGCCGCAGCCCTGCCCGCTCGATCGCCGAACGAAATACACTCGCTAATTCAGTTGTCAACATCGCCAAATCGGTCGGTTCGTAAACCGCTTCCATACGTCCGGCTTCGATGCGGGAGAAGTCGAGCAAAGTATTGACAAGTCTGAGAAGTCTATTCGTGTTTCGATGCGCTAGTTCCAGTCGTTCGCGGTGTGCGGGGTCAAGGGGGTGAGTGCGATCGCTCAAGGCATCTTGCAGGGGAGCGAGTAACAGCGTCAGCGGTGTGCGAAACTCGTGAGAAACATTGCTGAAGAAAGTGTTTTTGGCGCGATCGAGTTCTGCGAGAGATTCCGCTCGTTGGCGTTCTTCTTCGCGGGCAGATTGTTCTTGAATCCGTTGAATTTCCGATTCGCGCAAGGCAGCTTCGGCACGGGCGCGTTCGATGGTTGCCCAGATGCGTTCGGCGGTTTCGCGCACTAGTTCAACTTCCGCCGCTGACCACTGGCGCGGTACAGATTCAGTGACGCAGAGCGCACCCACCAATGCGCCCGCTTTAATCAGCGGCAGGGAAATATGCGAGACAATTCTAATCGCTGCCATTGCTGCGCGATCGCTATTGGGAACAATATCCGCGCTCTGCGTATCCTCAATTATTACGGTTTCGCCCCTTTGGAGATGAGGCACAATCCAGCCGAAGTCTGTAAACCGATGAATGCCCACAAGCGTTGGCGAATCGCCGCGCAAATAATTCTGATTAACGCGGGCTTGATTCTCTGCTACGTTGACCTCAACATAGTAGGCGCGGTCAATGCCTAAATGTTCGCCCAGCAGCTGACTAGCTTCCACCTGAATTTGCACTGGGTCGGAGAGCGATCGCAGCGCATCCGACAACTTGACGCGAAACGCATCAAGTTCAGCGGCATGGCGCAATTGTGCTTCTGTGCGCTTGCGATCGGTGATGTCGTTAAACACAACGGCAATTTGGCGACTGCCCTCACTACCGACCCGCGAAAAGTAAATGTCTAACCAGCGATTTAAGCCCGCGGCGTAATCTTCAAAGCGGGTGGCAACGCCTGTCTGAACCACGCGGTCTATCGTCTCCAGCCAGAAGGGTTCAACGATGGGATTGAGTTCCACTGCCGTTTTGCCCACCACATTTTTCAATCCGCTCAATTGCTCAAACGCCGGATTGACTTCCAGATACCGCACGTCAACGGGTTTCTCGTTCTCATCATAGATCGCTTCGCACAGCGCGTAGCCTTCATCGATGGAAGTGAACAGCGATCGATATTTTGCTTCCGATTCGCGCAAAGTGGCTTGGGCTTGTCGCTGCTCGATCGAGTCAGCAGCTAGGCGGGCAAGTAAATCGAGAAACCGCAGTTCGCGTTCTGTGGGTCGATGGTGTTTGCGCCAATGGGTGGAAACCATGCCGATCGCTTTGCCCGAATGGGCGATCAGCGGTGTGGACTGTGCCGAGAGATAGCCTGCCTCAAGGTGCAGTCTTATTGAGCCATCTGGGTCTTCGCTCTGGGGTACATCGAAATCAATGAAGGCGCGATCGCCATTTCTTAATGCAATGCCGCAAGGAGTATTAGAACTAGCATTGACGCGGTAGAAATGCTCGATTACATTTCGCTCAAAGCCCTGAGTGGCAAGCAGCAGCAGGTCTTGTGTCGCTTCATCGAGAATTTGCACTGTTCCGGCATCTGCCCGCGTTAGCGCGATCGCTGTTGCCATAATCTCTTGGTAAATTGCCTGAATATCGCTTTCAGAGGTAAGTCGTGTGGCAAGAGCGTGTAGCCTTTGAGTATCTCTAAGGTCTGCTTGAATATTTTGCTCAACCTGGGTGCGCTCGATCAGGTCGGCAGCTTGTCGCGCCAGCACGTCGAGCAGCCGCAACTCGCGTTCCGATGGCTGATGCGGTGCGCCCCAATGAGTGGAAATCATGCCGACAATCCGACCACTGCGTGAGATCAGCGGGGTGGTCTGCACGGATCTAATTCCTGAAAGGCGAAATGCGTCGAGATCCCTGCTGCCAGTCAAAAACTCCCAGGTTTCCACATCGGGGACGATCGCCCGTTCACTCGTATTTAAAGCCGTGCCGCAGGGGGTCTCTGAATCAACCCGCACCCATTCCCAAAATGCTGCCGATGCCGGATCAAATCCTTTCCACGCTAGTAACTGTAGTTGGTTGCTGTCAGGATGCAGCATTTGCATACTACCCATATCTGACCGCATTATGGCGATCGCCGCATCAAGAATCTGCCCATACAGGACATCGATGTTCTCCTCCTGAATCAACTGACTGCCGATCGACTGTAACTGCTTGGTATCAGCTAGCTCTTGCGCCAGTTTTGCTTCACTCTCGCGCAGGGCTGCTTCCACCTGTTTGCGATCGGTGATGTCGTAGGAGAAGGCAACCACGGCATATACTTCGCCATTTGCCGATCGCAACGGCGTTCCCCGTGAGATGTACCAGCGATTCTCCTGCGGAGACGCTCCGCGAACGTGAGCATTGTGTTCGTATTCAAACGGCTCGCCCGCAAGTGCTTGACGGTACAGCACCTCATAATTTGCCGTTAATTCGGGTGGCAGTACCTCGAAAATCGTCCGCCCGACGAGATCTTCCGGTTGGAATCCGGCGATCGCCAATGCTTCTCCTTCAGCAAGTAAATAACGCAAATCGCGATCGACTACAAACGCCGCTCCACCAGGAAAATTTGAGAGCAAAGCACGCGCTCGCTCTTCCGCCTGTCTGCGTTCCACGATTTTCGCCCCTAAAGCCGTATTGGCAGCTAGCAATTCTCCTATGTGGCGCTGCTTCAACAGCAAGGCTGTGGCTGTAAAGTCTGCCAAACTCGTCATTATCCGCACGTCTTCGGAGTCAAAATGCCGATTCTCATCGTGCGACATAATCCAGATCGTGCCGAGCGTATGGTTATCCGCAATCAAGGGCAACACCAAGCCCTCAACGATCGGCGTGTTGGCTGCTTGAAGGTAGGTGAAATACCGTTCGGGATACTCAAAAAGCTGGGGTGTACCGCGCTCCAAGCAAACTCCACAGGGGCTAAAGTTGCGCTCTGTGCTACCACCAACATACTGCGCCAATGTTCCGGCTAACACGTTCCAGCGAAAAATTTCTTCTCCATCGGGTGTAGTTGAAAGCTCGCTAACCCCTGCCGTTCCCGCCTGACATAACTCCAGTGCAATTTCCACCAGGGACTGAAGCAGGGTTTCCGAATTCCTTGCCATCTGCCGTGCTAGGGGTTGCATCGCCTGGGCTTCTGCCTGCCAGTTGGGAGGACGGAGCGATCGCCGCGATAATTCCTCAGTAATTAAAATATCACCTAGCGTCACTGCCTCTAGTCGAGATCGCTGCATTGTCTTGACTTCTCTCCCTTGTCTCCCTAACCTTACACGCCTTTGCTAGCGCCTCTTGCCAATTGAGTCACCATTGCAATCAATTCTGTGGGTTGAGCCAGTTTGTGCAGATGCAACTCAAATCCAGCTGCCAGTACTTTGGCGCGATCCTCTTCTAGATAAGCAGTGAGGGCTGCTGCTGGAATCTGCCATCCCAGCTTTGCTTCCAATTCCCGCACCTTGCGGATCAAGCTATACCCGTCATCATTCGGCATCCGAATATCGCTAACTAAAACATCGGGATGGAATTGCTCTAGTGTCTCTAATGCTGCGGCGGCGCTCCCTACTGCCGTGACGCGAATTCCATGCGACTCCAAAACAGCTGTAATAAATTCGCGGACATCAGCTTCGTCATCTACCACAAGAACATGCAAGCCGTCAAGGGCTTGTGGCAGTGAAGGCGCGAGCGGGATTGTTTGAGTAACGGGCAACTGGACGCTGGGAGCAATCTGCCTGTACTGGCTGATGTCATGCACGCTAATTTGCAATGTCTCGATAAAACCAATGTCATCGCGGGCGATCGCCACTTTCAACTGAGCTGCAAACTGTTCGCCGTGTCTTGGGCATAGATTTATTTCCCAATTTTGCACCTCGCTGACAGAGGATAGCCGATTTAAAAGAATGCGAAACGCTTGGCGATCGCTCTGTGCAATATAAACAGCGAGTGGTTTACCAGCTAGATAGCTTTGTGGCACGTTGAGTAACGTGGCGATCGCTTGATTTGCCTCTAAAATTAATCCGTTGGCATCAGTTATTAAATATGGCTCTGGGCAAAATTGAAACAAATTATAATAATGTTGGCGATCGGCAATGAATTGCTGATTTTGTCGGAAAAGCCCTTCTTCAACGTCAGCTAATGCCTCTACACTCGTCTGCATCTCTTCATAGATGAGTTGGAGATTTCCCAAAGCCGCAGCTATTTCCTCTAAAGCTTCAGCAGCCTGTTGCGGCGGCGGGTTGAATTGCCTGAGATTACCGTACAGAACCGCCATCTGCTGATGAATGATTTGAATGTATTCTCTAAATTGCTCGTCGTTCATGGATTATGTTTGGCGATCGCGCCTACTCATATATAAGTCGGAAGTTACCAGTTGAGCTAATTCAAGTTTCAAGAATTCTCACTCTCGATTCTCGGACAAAAAACTTCGGCAGATGAAAGCTTCTCTTTCTAGTCTAGTGAAGCATTCCTGGGAAGATCGAATTTTTCAGTCACAATCGTAAAAGAGCAATCATTAGGAGACAAGCATGGTGACAGCAACGGCAAGCCAACCTCAAACTCAGCTACCGCCGCTGATTCCGCGTGAAATTCTCTTTGGCAATCCAGAACGCGCCCGTCCCCAACTCTCCCCAGATGGAAAACTTTTAGCATATATTGCCCCAGATGAAAACAATATCCTTCAGGTGTGGATGCGTACCGTTGGACAACAAGACGATCGCCAACTTACCCAGGACAAAAAGCGGGGTATCCGCATGTATTTCTGGACGTTTGACGGCGAACAGTTAATTTACCTGCAAGATGCCGATGGCGATGAAAACTGGCACTGTTATGCAGTCAACATCAATACAAATATCATCCGCGACTTGACTCCATTTCAGGGCGTTCAAGCACAACCCCTCGCCCTAGACCATAACTTCCCACATGAATTTTTGGTAGGGCTAAATTTACCAGATTTGAGCAAACACGATGTCTATCGCATCAATCTCAAAAATGGGGCGGTGGAATTCGACACGGAAAACCCTGGTAATATTGTCTCTTGGACTGTAGATCCCCAATTTCAAGTAAAAGCGGCGATCGCGGCTACTGCCGATGGTGGTTACGACCTCCTTTATCGCAAATCCCCACAGTCAGATTGGGAAAATTTGCGCCACTGGAGTGCTGAGGATGAAGGCTATGCTGTCAGTTTTTCTGCCGATAACAAAACTTTGTATATTGTCGGCAGTCACGATGCCAACGCCCAACGCCTTCTCGCTTTGGATTTAGCGACTCGTCAAGAAACCGTTATTGCCGAAGATCCAGCATACGATGTTGATGGTGTCATCGTTCACCCAACCTCTTACGTCTTGCAAGCGGTTTCCTTTTATCGCGACAAACAAGAGTGGCGAATTCTCGATCGCAGCATCGCTGACGATCTAGAGGCAATTTCTCAAGTCCGCCCAGGAGAATATAACATTACCAGCCGCGACTTGGCAGATAAAACTTGGCTAGTAGCTTATACCACTGATGATGGACCAGTTTACTACTACACCTACGATCGCGCTACCAAAACTAGCACTTTACTCTTTAGCAACCAACCCAAACTAGAAGAGTTGCAACTAGCAACTATGCAACCCGTTTCCTATCCCGCTAGAGATGGGTTAACAATTCACGGCTACCTGACAACACCTGTGGGAATTGCAGCCAAAAACTTACCCACAATTCTTTTGGTTCACGGTGGTCCTTGGACGCGAGATACTTGGGGATACGATCCAGAAGTGCAATGGTTGGCGAATCGAGGCTATGCCGTATTGCAAGTTAACTTTCGCGGTTCTACTGGCTATGGTAAAGCGTTTCTCAATGCGGGAAACCGCGAATGGGGCGCGAAAATGCACGACGATTTAATCGATGCAGTCAATTGGTTAGTAGAACAAGGTATTTCCGAACCTCAAAAAGTGGCAATTATGGGCGGTTCTTACGGTGGTTATGCAACTTTGGCGGGGTTAACTTTTACGCCAGAAGTATTTGCAGCTGGGGTGGATATCGTCGGTCCCAGCAACTTGATTACACTGATGCAGAGTATTCCGCCTTACTGGGAACCGATGAAAGCCATGTTCGCCCATCGTTTGGGAAATTTAGAGACAGAACCAGAATTTCTCAAATCGCGATCGCCCCTATTTTACTGCGATCGAATTCAAAAACCTTTGTTAATCGGACAGGGAGCAAACGACCCGAGGGTAAAACAGGCAGAAAGCGAACAAATCGTAGCGGCGATGCGCCAAGCAAATCGACCAGTCGAGTATCTACTTTACACGGACGAGGGACATGGTTTTGCCCGTCCCGAAAATCGCTTGCATTTTTATGCCAAAGCCGAGGAATTTTTAGCAAAATACTTGGGCGGAAGGTTTGAACCTGTGGGCGAACTCTCAGGACATTCAAACGTGGAGAAATGAAGATGGTCATTTGTCATGTGAAATAATCAATGACAACCGTAGGGGCGGGTTCACCAAAAATCTCGGCGTTCGGCTCAAGATCTTAATAAACCCGCCCTATCAGACATTTGCATAATCGTAGGTACGGGTTCACCAAAAATCTCGGCGTTCGGCTCAAGATCTTAATAAACCCGCCCCTATCAGACATTTGCATAATCGTAGGTACGGGTTCACCAAAAATCTCGGCGTTCGGCTCAAGATCTTAATAAACCCGCCCTAAGCAATTATTATTCTAATACCATCTGTGCTTGTTTCAGTAAATTCAAACATATTTTATAACTCATAATTTTCCATTGTAAAAACGTATTTTCTACCCATTCAGCAAATAAAATTACCCCTGCACCTAATACTGCTAGCACTGTAACAATAGAATTAAGTATTACTATGTTGCTTGCCAAAGCTGTATTTAGTAAAATTTGAACAGGAGTTAAATTATAAACAAAGCTCAAAATTATGAAACTAGCTGCTACTTTGACAGTTTTACCAGCTAAACTTGCCTTTTGCGATTGAAGTTCTAGCTCAGAGCGAATTTTGTTCTCTACATACTGAATCACTTTTTTACTATAATTTGCCGTTTCGATCGCTTCATCAACTAATTTAAAATCGAAACCAGTAGCTTGTTCTTTAGTTACTTCAAAATCTAAGCGGGCTATTTCTTGAGCGTTTTGTATTCTTTGTTGCATCGATAGTTGACTTAACCATCTGACTTCCCAAAGAATAGTAAATAACAAGCCAAAAAAACCAAAAAGGTAAATATATATTCTTATCGGTGTTGTGGCTGTAGGGTTAAGTAAACCTAGAATAATAGCAGCTAAAATAAAGAAAACTGCTCCAATTACAGATAGCTTCATCCAAATCGTCGGTGCAATTTTCTCAAAGATATTTGTCACTCGTTGCCGATTAGTTAATTTCGGTGTAAAAATGTAGATTTCTTGTTGGAGAACGATCCGTTTTAGTAGTAGGTCGAATACATTTTCGATCGCTTGTCGATCTATTGTTTTCTCTGCCTCTGGCAACGCCGAATACTCCGATGTTGTCAAATTGAGATTCCTAGCTAATTCTTCTATAAGTTGATTATCCTCAAAGGGATACGAACTATCCATCATAAAAAAGTTTTGGTAACGTTTATATTTTTGTTTATAACAAAAGCGCATCTCAGAACAGAAAATTTAACTAAAATTTATACCAAGTGTCTGAAATCCTGCTGTTGTCAATCTTGACAGATATAAAAGTTGTATTACTAAACTCAATGTTCTTCCCTAATAGCTAAATATAAATTACGTAATTAGAAATGAAAAGCTATGACCAGTTATAGTAAAAAACTTAAATCAATTCGATCGCAGGCGATCGGCTAAAATCTGTTTTGTCGCCTCAATTTGCTCTGAACTAAAACCAGCTTGCTTGAGGTGGTTGAGAAAAGCCCGATCGCGATATCGTGCGTCTAAATTGTACGCTTGTCGGTAAGCAACTTGAGCCGCAGCGCGATCGCCACTCTGCCAGTAAGCTAGACTGAGAGCAACTAAAGGATGGGGGTTATTTGGTTCCAACTGAACGGCGCGTTTTGCTGTATTAATTGCAGATTCATATGACTGCAATCGCTCGAAAGCTAGACTGAGATTATAGTAGGCAATTTCATTTTTTGGTTCTAAAGTTGCTGCCCAAGAGTGAACGAATACAGCAGCATTCAACTTCCCACTAACTAAATAGACGATTCCCAAAGCGTTGAGGGCTGGAATAGAATTCGGATCGCGGTATAGTACTTGAATTAAAGACTCAGCCGCCGCTTCCTTTTGTCCGGCTAGGTGTTGCGTCCACCCTAACAAGACTCGTCCAGAGAGATTTTGGGGTTCTAATTCTACAGACTTTTGTAAAGCTGCGATCGCCTCTGGATATCGTGCCGTAGCGCGATAAGATAATCCCATAGCGCGGTATTCGCTAGCAGGTATTGCTAACACCGATCGAGCGGTAAATAAGCTGCTAGCTGCTAATACAGTTATGATATAGCGGGCGATCGCTCTGTGAAAATTCCTCACTCCAGTTTCCGATTGGTAAATAAAGCTATAATATATGATAATTTTTAGCTAGGGCGATCGCGTTTGCTAACCTGCGGGTGTAGTTCAGTGGTAGAACGCTACCTTCCCAAGGTCGATGTCGTGGGTTCGAGTCCCATCACCCGCTTATTAAGTGGTTACTCAACAAGACTTCTAGGGATTTGTGAAGATAACACATAGCTCCCTTCTTGTAGTTACCCGTGGCTACCATTCATATCAGGGCTACCGGAAAAACAGCGATGGGTGTAGTAGTGTCCTACAAGTACCGCAACCTTTGACCATAGTTTAAAGCATTAGTAAGATATTCCACACTAGCCGAAGTTATGCTAGTTGTTTGAGAGCATTTCTGCTTCTGGAGAAATTATTCAGAACGGGCGATCGCGATTTTTAGTTCTATTGAGTTAAAAGCTTTTTATACCTGTGATATTAGATATAAAAATTGCAGCGAATGCAATTCTGGCATGAAGTTGTAGAGAATAACGCCTCTATTTAGGATAAGAGAAATGGCTATTGTGGAAAATACTGACTACTCGAAACTTTAATAAGTTTCTGTCAATATCGTTCTACTTCTATCCGACACAAACCACATCCTTTTTTACACTAGCACTATTAGATAACTATTAGTTAATCGTATCCCAAGATGCAAGCGTCATCTTGAAATTGGGAATTATAAATTTGTAGTCGATCGCCGACAACTTAAAAAAGGATAGAAAAAGGATACGACATGCTTAAGACAAGTTACGATTTCGACCAAGCTATTCTACCGACAGGCACTTCATTAAAAACGAATATCTTACTCCGTTTTCGTGTCGATATCCCTGAATCTCCTCGACGAAACCTTAACCTTTCACTGGTCGTCGATCGCTCTGGATCGATGGCAGGCGCTCCCCTGCATCACGCGCTCAAAGCGGCTGAGTCAGTAGTAGATCGACTGGAGCCATCTGATACTCTCTCCGTCGTTGTTTATGACGATGTTGTGGACACCCCAGTACCGCCCCAGCCCGTGACTGACAAGGCGGCGCTGAAAACAGCGATTCGTCGAGTGCGAGCTGGCGGAATCACTAATCTATCTGGGGGTTGGCTCAAAGGTTGTGAATACGTGAAGGCGCGTCTCGATCCGCAAAAAATTAACCGAGTGCTGCTACTGACCGACGGACATGCCAACATGGGCATTCAAGACCCCACGATCCTCACGGCAACATCGGCACAAAAAGCTGAAGAAGGCATTGCAACAACGACGTTGGGGTTTGCTCAAGGCTTCAATGAAGATCTCCTGATCGGGATGGCAAGGGCTGCCAATGGCAACTTCTACTTTATCCAGAGCATTGACGAAGCTAGTGAAGTGTTTAGCATTGAGCTAGACAGTTTGCGGGCAGTGGTGGGACAAAACTTTGCCGTGACACTTGAGTTGGCGGAGGGTGTCAGCCTAGTTGATACGTTGAGCTTGGCTAAACTCAGCCAGAATGATGCAGGTGTAACAGAGATCGCCTTAGGGGAGCTTTACGAAGGCGAAGATAAACTGCTGGGATTGAGCCTGGCGATCGCCTCTGCACCAGTGGGTGAATTACCAGTGATGAAGTTGCACTACAGTGCTGATGTCGTGCAAGATAATTTAATTCAAGGCGTGTCAGGTACAGTAGAGGTCGTTGCCAAAGTCGGTACTGTTGAGGAAGCCGCCCTCGCTGCTGCCAGCAATATCACCCTTGAGTTAAGTCGCCTGACAATTGCCAAAGCGAAAGAGACTGCCCTCAATTTAGCCGAACAGGGCAAGCATCCAGAAGCAGAACAAATCCTCCGAGCGACAATCCAGGAACTCAAACACAAAGGGTTAGACGAGAATTTTGAAATTGCTGAGGAGATCGAGCAGCTGGAGTATTTTGCAGCTCGGATCACACGGGGAGGTTTAGGCAATGCTGGACGGAAAGAACTGCGAGATCAGAGTTATCAAACACTGACGCGCAATCGCAGCGATCTGGTAGGTCGTGGTGTCGCGGCAGGTGATGAAGTGTATGCGCTACCGACTACGAGCGAAGTCGGTTCGGGGGTGGAACTGTACTGCGTGCGTGAAGCAGGCAAGCTGCGGATCAAAGTCATGTCCGACGGCTACGATGGAACAAAAAACGTTCAGTTTCCCCGCGCCATTCGTGCTGAGGGAGCGCGTTATGTCGTAGAAGGACTGGAACTTTCCAGCAGTGGCAGTTTCTACCGCGTTCGTGGCAACATTACTCGGCTGACCAAACCAGGTGAGGCAGATATCTTTGCTGTCCCCCGACAATCAAGATCGAGCGGTACAGGCAAAGCTGCTACAGCTCCAGCGAGTGCTGCTGCTCTTCCCACTACTGACACGGTAGGCAATGGCATTCTAGTCCAGTGCGTCAAAGATGGCAGCAAGCTTCGCGCTAGGGTAGTCTCCGATGCGTATGAGCCGAATTGGAATATGCGGTTTCCCCGTTCTGTTCGAGAAGAGGGAATGCTTTATGTCGTTGATGAAATCAAAATAGGACCGGATGGCAAGTCCTACATTGCTTGCGGCGAAATTAAGCGATTTGTGCAACCTGCAATTCCAACTTGACGCAAAGAATTCAAAATCGAGCTACGTCTCAATTAACGGCTGATAGTCATCTGGGTTGTTGAAGCCTGCAACCCAGGCGGCTGCTTGACGACAACTTCGCATGTCAGGAGGAACGCGCAAGACATGCAAATGCCCTGTAGATGGACAGGTAACTTTCAAGATCGTCAGTGGCTCGTCATCGTCAAACGGAATATAGACGAGTTGGCGCTCTCCGCCAACATCCAGATCTCGATCGCGTACCACTCCTCCTACTTGCTGTAGAAATGTCTCGTATCCCAGCCGCTCGATCAGTACCCGACGTAACTCGACATTTTCTGTATTGAGAATGTCCTGTCCAGTGAGGGACTGCGATTCAAAGGCAATGCGATCGCTCACCTGCACGCCGCGCCAGCGCAAGACAAACCCATGCCCCGCGCTGAGGCTGGTAATACCACTGCCAGCTAACTCAATCCAATGAGTTACGTGGAGTCCTTTGGGCAGGGTTGTCAAGTTCTCACAATCACCGATATCTAAACTTTCACACGTTAAATTTTCAGGTAAATGGTAGAGGCTTGATTCCCCATGCAAATTTAGATGTCCCAAAACGCGCATCCCCTCCCACGCACGGCGATCGAGGATGAGCTGGCGAGCGCGAACCGCAACGATAGGCTCGTGGCTTTCTATCGATCGCTGCTTCGTCGTTTTTCTTGGCAAGCGCCCATTCGACATCATGTTTAACACTAGTCCGTCACCTCCACATAGGCATCAGGACGGTATTCGCGCTGTCTCCAAACTTGGTAAAATCCGTGCGGTAACTCAATCGCCCGATGTTCTTCATGAACCAAGGTGGCACTCGCTGCTTTCACTTCGAGAAACAGATCGGTTCCCTGCACCCACAACTGAATCGCATCGGCTTGCCCAAGACGATGACTGTGTCCTGTCAATTCGCCATGGGCGAGAGTCGCTCCTTCACGTTTTCGAGCATCGATTGGTAAGCGAGGAATTTGCTCGATCAAAACATCACCTTGTCTGTAGAGACGCAACCGAGATTGCATATTTGCTTGTTGTTTTTATCTAGGTCTAAGCTTGAAGCGGTAGGCAGTTTGCATTTAGCTTGGAATCAACTGAGTGATACAATTGTACTAAATTTAGCATGTGCTGTGGATCTAGTCAACAGTGTTGTAGGATAATCCACTAATTTGACCGATCCCAGGCAAACTGGTTCCCCCAAATGGGACTGTAAAATGAAGAGGAGCTACAGTATGAAAACAAATATGCTTTTGACTACAGCAAGCCTGCTAGGAGATCGACGGATCTCTGCTCATCTTGGCATTGTCAGCGGTGAAGCTATTCTAGGAGCAAATATTTTTCGAGATTTCTTTGCTGGTATCCGCGATATTGTAGGTGGACGATCGGCAGGCTACGAACGATCGCTGCGAGAAGCAAAAGATACTGCTATGCGAGAGATGATTCAGCAAGCTGAAGCCCTCGGTGCAAATGCAGTGATTGCGATCGACATCGACTACGAAACTATTGGGATCGGTAATGGTGGCAGTATGCTCATGGTTGCCGTCAGCGGTACGGCTGTTGTGTGCGAATAAATACAGTGACAATGATGCATACTATTCCAACAATTTTATAACTACTGCTAGGTTGTTAAGCTCGTATCTTCAAATGCTGCTAGCGTAGCAGTAAATTCAGTCGTTGACTCGTAGGGCAAGACATTGCGACCAGCAAGCTTAACAGCTTCGCCTCTAGACAAGCACTGGAGGTAATCGGTTAATCTTTGGTCTGGTGTATCTTGCTTGCCTGCTCTACTTATACTCGATGCCCGATCGCCTACAATAACCAATGTTGGTTGAGCGATCGCGGCGATCGCGGCTCGATAATTCTGCCGCCAGAAACCAGCTAAGAAAGAAAAGACAGCATAACGGCTGGCGGGATTTGCTGCGCCTTTAACTAACATATCCAACCATTGGGCATCGACCTGTTCAGCACTAGCAAACAGCCGACGAGTCGAGAAAGAACTCAAAAACTGCGATCTTCGAGCATAAAAATAAAAAGCAGTACCGAAGGGCGAATCTAGCAAATTCCAAGTGAATTTTTGCTGCCCTATCGAGGTTGCTTGGCTCATAACTGCGATCGCTGGGGGACTAGCCAGTATCAATTTTTGGATGAGATTCGGCTGAGTTTGCAATTGAAGGGTTTCAAGTGCTACAGGTAGCAACGCCCCTTGTACGACTAAAATTACAGGTTTTTGTATAACTGTTTGCAGAAAGTGTTGCAACTGCGAAGCCCAATCAGCCGGAGTGTAGGCGATATGTGGCATCTCGCTCTCACCACAGCCGAGGAGGTCGGGGTTGTAAATAGGATTATTGCGTCCGCTTTGATACCAAGCTTGACAGAAGCGATGCCAAAATCGGCGGGATAAGCCGACACCAATCGGGTGAATTAATAGTAAAGGAGTGCTATCTCGACCTTCTCGAACAACTGGGGCGTAGTGTTCGTAAGCACAACGATAGTTATTCCAGGTGTAAAACTGTGTAGTTGGTCTTGCAGCAGTTTGGCTCATAACTTAACTTACACCTTCGCCCACATTTTAATCTCAGCGCAGTCTGCGAACCTCTGTCTAGTGGGGTAAGAAGAAAGAATAGATCAGATACAGAATTGTAGCTGTAAACAGAATGTGGTTAATCCAATCATCAAGAGTCCAGTTGCGAAACATTGTTTGGTAGTTGGTAATAGGTAGTTGGTAATGGGTAGTTGGTAATGGGTAATGGGTAATGGGTAGTTGGTAATGGGTAATGGGTAATTGTTATTTATTGAATACTAGCCAAAGCGCCACTACTCACTATTCACTCTCCACTGTCAACTGACAAATCATCTGGCTAATGGTTGCGGCTGTCTGTCTTCTTTAGGCTGAACCTGCTTCGGTTTGCCTGGTTTTAAGAAGTTCTCTTCCAAGTTCTTGATAACAACGTACAGTACTGGAACTAAGAACAAACTCAAAAGGGTAGAAAATAGATAGCCACCGAATAGCGCCGTACCCAACGACCAACGACTCATGGCTCCTGCTCCCGCCGCTACAACTAGGGGCCAAAAACCAACTAAACCAGAAATTGCCGTCATTAAAATCGGTCGCAGGCGTTCCTCTGCGGCGCGAATTGCTGCTTTGGTATGACTCATTCCTAGTTCTGCCGATTGGTTGGCAAATTCTACAATTAAAATTGCGTTTTTACTTGCCAGACCGATGAGCATGACAAGGGCGACTTGAGCGTAGATGTTATTATTTACCACGGGCCAAACCGAGCCAGCTTGGAGCAGATTGGCACGGAGCAGCAACGCCCCGATCGCGCCTAAAATTGCTAGAGGCACGGTAATCATGATAATGATGGGATCGATGTAGCTTTCGTACTGCGCCGCCAGCACCAAAAACACCATCACAAACGCTAAACCAAAAATAATTGGCGCAGCACCACCAGAAGCTTTTTCCTGAAAAGCCGTCCCCGTCCAAGCGTAGCCGAATCCTGGTTGCAAGACTTGCTCTGCTACCTCTTCCATTGCTCTCATGGCTTGTCCGGTACTGTAACCTGGAGCGGGTGCGCCTTGCAGGTTAATCGAGGGATAGACGTTGTAGTGAGTGATAATCGGTGGATAAGTCATTTGCTCGACTTTCACCACGTTACTCAGCGGTACGGAATTGCCGTCTAGAGAACGGACGTACAAACTACCGATATCGTCGGGATTGGAACGCGATATATCTTCGGCTTGGACTTGGACGCGATAGAGTCTTCCACCCAAGACGTATTGGTTGACGTATCTCGCCCCTAAATACGTCTGCATGGTATTGAATATATCGCTGAGCTGCACATTTAACGCCTTAGCTTGCTCGCGATCGATGGATATTTCCATCATCGGCGCGCCAAAGGTAAATTGAGTAAATACACCTGCTAACTCTGGACGCTTCCTAGCTGCTTCCATCACCCTTTGCGTGTTGTCTATTAACGCTTCCATTGGTAAGGCTTGGCGGTTTTGGATGTATAACTCGAAACCACCCGTACTACCTAAACCATCTACTGGCGGCGCGTTGACGGCGATAAGTCTGGCTTCGGGGACGTTTGCTTGTAATTTTTGGTTAATTTGTCCCAGCAGTCCGAAAACTGACTTGTCTGCACCTGGACGTTCTTCCCAATCTTTCAGCTTGACGAAAAATAATGCCTTGTTGCTGGCATTACCTTGAAAACCAAATCCGGCATTACCAACTACGTGTTCGACTTCTGGTAAGGGTTTGATAATTTCGGTGACTTTTTGGACGAGGTTGGTGGTGTAGTTTAAAGATACGCCTGGAGGCGCTTCGGCGATCGCAAAGAAATAACCCTGATCCTCTTCGGGTATAAATCCCTGCGGTGTAGTTTGGTAAAGCCACCCTGTAGCAATTAAGCCTGCTAGAAAAATGGGAATCACCAACATCCGCACGCGAATGAGAAATTCCACTGACTTACCATACTGTTCCTTAAACCAATCAAACCCTTGATTGAACCGCTCGAAAAACCAACCCAAGGGCCCGTGTACCTCCTGCTGTCGCCGCATGATAATGGCTGACATGCTGGGAGAAAAAGTGAGGGCGTTGAAAGTAGAAATGGCGATCGCAAAGGCGATAATTAGGGCAAACTGTCTGTAGACAATTCCTGTCGTCCCAGGAAAGAATGTCACGGGGATAAACACCGCCATCAGCACCACAGATGTCGCAATAATTGCCCCAGTTAGTTCTCTCATTGCATCCATTGCAGCTTGCACTGGTCGCATTCCCTGAGATAATTTGGCTGCGATCGCTTCTACAACGACAATCCCATCGTCAACGACTAAACCCGTGGCTAAAATCACCCCAAACAGCGTTAACTGATTCAGGCTAAACCCAAACATAAAAGCAAATGCCATTGCCCCAATCAGCGACACGGGAATTGCTAAGGCGGGAATAATTGTGGTGCGCCAGTCTTGTAGGAAGATGAAGATCGTGAGGAAGACTAAGGCGATCGCTTCCATCAGAGTTTTGAAGGCTTCATCCAGGGAAGCTGCAACGAACAACGTATTGTCTAAACCAACCGTTGCTTTCAATCCTGGCGGAAAACTCTGTTCTAACTCCGCCATCCTCGCCTTAATTAAGTTTGCCGTGTTCCAGGCATTGCTCCCAGGCAATTGATAGGCTAAGAGAATCACCGAGGGAGCGCCATCAAATAGGGTCGTAGCACTGTAATCTTGCGCCCCGACTTCGGCACGTCCGACATCTTTCAGTCGCGTCAGCGTCCCATTTTGACCCACTTGGACGACGATATCTTCAGCCTCTTCTGGAGTCGTAAACCGACCGACGGCACGCAAGGCAATTTCATAACTCCTGTTCGGTTTTGGTGGGCTGCTGACCGATCCTACCCGCCCCTACTTGAATGTTTTGCTCGGAGATGGCATCAATGACATCTTGGGCAGATAAATTTCTGGCTGCTAAGGCATCGGGGTTGAGCCAAATTCGCATGGCGTATCTGCGTTCGCCAATAATTCTTAAATTCCCTACACCCTCGATCCGTTTGATTTCATCAAAGATCAGGCGATCGACGTAATTACTAATAAATACATTGTCGTAAATGTAATTACCTTGTGCGTTTTTTTCCGCATAAAAGGCATAAGCTAAAGTAATTGTCGGCGATTGTTTTTGAGTTACAACACCAGTACGGTTGACTTCTTCCGGTAATTCTGCTTCAGCAACGGCGACGTTATTTTGAACCAGAACTTGAGCGGTATTTCTGTCCATCTCCGTCGGAAAGGAGACGTTAATGGTAGTGTCACCATTATTGGTAGTTTGAGATGCCATATAGACAGCTCGCTCAGTCCCGTTGATTTGTCGTTCTAGTACGGTAGTAACATTTTCTTCCGCAGTTTTGGCATCAGTACCGAGATAATTTGCCGTCACGGTGACTTGTTTTAATGCCATTTCTGGCAGTTTATCCAACGGCAACAGCGGAATACAAATTGCTCCCAATAAGAGAATGACGACAGTACAGACTGTAGTTAAGACTGGTCGCTTAATGAAAGTGTTAGCAATGCTCAGTAACATAGATCCTGAGTTCGATTACTGTTGTGGGGCGAACGATGCAGGCAGGAAATATCGATTGACAAAGAAGATAGGAGATAGACTTTTAAAGCTCGACAGTTCTACCTAGATTGCGGTCACGAACAATGTAAATGAATCTATGAGAGTGTATTTTGAGTGAATTTAGTAAATTTATAGTTATAAGCGAACAGAGTACCATTTTTTCACCGAAAAAAACTACCCCTTGGTAATTTTTGGCAGGTGCAGTTAACTAAGTTTACTCAACTTAATTGAATTCAATATTCTTCAAGAAAATGATAGATTTTCCTAGCGATCGCGCTTCAGTTGTCAATTGGCATAATTTAGAACACACAGAATTTCTGTCTATTTTGCAACAGTTATATGATAAATATAAAAATTTGCATGATGGCAAAGTTGCAAGTTATATTCCCGAACTAGCAAAAGTAGACCCCAACTTATTTAGTATTTGCGTTGCTACTGTAGACGGACAGGTATATGAAGTTGGAGATAGCGATCGCTTATTTACAATTCAATCGATTTCTAAAGTGTTCGTCCACGGTATGGTATTGGCAGATCGAGGACGAGATTACCTACTGAGTCGCGTCGGTGTAGAACCTACAGGAGATGCTTTTAACGCGATCGTTCTCGACGAAATTTCCAAGCGTCCCTATAATCCGATGGTGAATGCAGGGGCGATCGCTACTACTAGTTTAATTAAAGGTGCGGGTGCGAGCGATCGCTTAAACCGGATGTTAGAAATGTTTCGCCGCTACATTGGACGCGATATTTTCGTCGATATTTCTGTCTTCATGTCTGAACGCACTACCGGACACCGCAATCGCGCTATGGCGCACCTGATGTTAAATTTCGGTACAATTGACGACAATATTGAAGAGGCACTAGATTTATATTTTCAGCAGTGTGCGGTGATGGTAAATTGTCGGGATTTAGCAGTGATGGCAGCTACCCTGGCTAATAAAGGCATCAATCCCATCACTCAAGAACAGGCGGTGCAAAGCTGTTACGTTAAAGATATTTTAAGCGTCATGTTTACCTGCGGCATGTACAACTTTGCAGGAGAATGGGCGTATAAAGTCGGGATTCCGGCAAAAAGTGGAGTTTGTGGGGGAATTATTGCGATCGTACCTAACCGGATGGGAATCGGCGTATTTTCGCCACTCTTGGATTCGCGAGGTAACAGCGTTCGAGGGGTAAAAGTTTGCGAGGAACTGTCGCAAAAGTTTGGTTTGCACTTGTTTGAGTGTGCTGAGGATTGCGAGTAGTTGTATTCGCGTTTATCTGCGTTCTCATCTACAAATTGCAAAAATAATTTTGTGTCGCGCATCAGCCGTAGGCGTTAGCGATAGCGAAGGCGAAGCCGTTAGCGTAGCGTTAGACGCAAAGACGCAAAGAAGGACACAAAGGGGTTTTTGCGTGAGGTACAGGGAGCAGCAACTAGTAAACAACTACCAACCACCAATTACCCATTACTAAGCAATACTCATGTACTATAACAGTTGACTTTACCGTAAAATTAAGCAAGTAGTGCGATCGCGCGGCTACAAAATTCCTGCGGCGGCGCAATTCTTCTTGCATATAATAAATTATGGCGAAATACACTCTCCCCCAAGCTCCAGAAGTTGTCCTGAATGTCTCTGGTAAAGATTCAGCTAAAGCCCGCGATAAAGCAATGGATCGGCTGATGGAACTAATCGATGCTGGGGAACTACCCACCGATTTAGCGGAAGGATTTAGTTCGCAGCAGTTAATTGAAGTTAAAGAGCAATCGATGGATAATTCGAGTAGCGATGAGGATGCAATTACCCAAGCCGTACAGGTACTTAATAACTTGGCTACCCTGAAGTTGAAGGTACAAGAGTCCCGCACGGAAGCTTTAGAAATCCGCAAAGCAGTGGATGTGCTATTTACCGATAAATCTGTCAGCGATGAGGAAATCTCAAAGCTGAAGGAAGGGTTTAAAGTATTAAAAACTTTTGCTCAAGCAAACGTCCGCTATCAGGAAGCGAAAGCTAAAGCGGAAGAAGCGCGGAAAGTGCTGGATGAGGCTTTAAAATCTAGTTAGCGATCGAATTCTTGTAGGGTGGGCAATGCTCAATACTTTTTTTTAAGGTAAGATCCTCCCTAACCCTCCTTAAAAAGGAGGGAACAAAGTCCCTTTTTTGGGGAAGTTGGGGAATCTTCAAGATCTTTAGTATTACTAACCAGTCTAAAATCTAAAATGATTCGAGGCGATCGCCTCTCTAAAAACAGTATTAAATTCTTCTCGTTCTGAGTTTAGTTAAAACTGTTTCTGCCAATAACTTATGAGCAGCAGTTGAGGGATGAATATAATCCCAAAATAAATATTCGTCGGGATTTTTGCAAACAACATATTGGCTGCGCTCTATATTTAAACAGGTATCAGTAACATTTGTGAAACCAAATTTAGTAGGGTTATCTATCGCCTGATTAAATATCTCATTAACATCGTAATAGATAATATTTGACTCGGATTGAAGCTGTTGGCGCAAATTTTTTAAAGCAGTAGCTAACTGAGAATTATGTTTTTGAGTTAGACTGCTCAGTGCTTTAGCTCGTTGGCTATTGCGCGTTACTGGTAACTCACCTAAGTCAGGTAAGTTAACAACTAAAATATTGTTTGCCCCAGCTTGAACCAAAGATTTGACGGCTGTAACTGAATTCTCAACTGGGAGATTTGTACTATTTCCACCGCCCAAATAATCATTTGCTCCAGCCCAAATTATATAAAGAGCGTTAGTACTAGCTGTAGAATCACTGGCTTGATAGCGGTCTATTTGGGTTAATAAACCGAACGGAACTTGCTGCGAATTACCTGTAGTAGCGCCACCATAAGCAAAATTAGCATTGGCATTAGCATCAATTTTTAACTGTTGAGCTAAGTATTCCGTCCAAACTAAACCATCTGCATATCTGCCTTGAAAATAAGGCGGACTTGGCGGAACCTGTCCTTGAGAAGCTTTAAACACATTGCCAGGATCGGAAAGGCTATCGCCAAAAACATAAATTTGAGAGATATTTGGCGTTTTAACAGTATTAGTTTGAGAGATATTTGGTGTTTTAGCAGTATTAGATAGATGAAATAGAGCTGCAAATGCAATCGCGCTCACCGTAGCTATTAACAAAACTTTTCGCAACATAGGAAAGAGGCTAGGGGCTAGGGGCTAGGGGTTAGGATAATGAAATAACAAGTAACTCCCAACAACTACCAATTACCAATTACCCATTACCAAATCATGTCCGATTCTCCATCCTCATCTAATCCTCCGACGCTGCGCGATCGCTACTTGGAATTGATAGACAAGATCGTCCAAATCACCCTCAAAGGACAAATTCGCTCTAAAGAGCAAGTCTATCAAATGCTAGCGCAACAAGTCGCTCCTGGTACGGCGGAGATTTTCGAGCGTTGTTTGGAAGAACGGAAAACGGAGATCCAATATCAGATCGAGACAGGAAAGGACGAATTAAAGCAAGCGAAAGCCACTCGTTCTCAAAGAGCAATCAAAACGATCGCCAGCGAATGGGAACGCGCCGCCGCCCAAAATCGAGCCGCTAGCGCGATCGCCAAAGCAGCAGAACAGATCGCCGCTTCCGAACCAGCCTATCTACTTGCGGATCTGTTACAAGTCATCGATCCAAATCAAAAGCAAGGACTGACGATCGCCCAACTCAAACAATTAGCTTCAGCTTTGAAACAACAAGCAACTGAAATCGAGCCGGAAATGGCGGCGGCGGTGCAGCAAGTTGCAACAGGAATCGATCGCGGATTGCAGTCTTGGCAGCATTTAGAAGGGCATTTAGTGAGTTGGGTTTACGATGCGGGGCAAAGTGCGATCGGCTTTGAAAACGCGCCAGGACAGCGGGGACCTTGGGCGCTGTGGGCAAAACAGGTTAATAGTCCGATTCTACAAGCATTATTTCAAACTCTGGCGTTGGAGCGATCGCTATTAGAATGGACGACTCAGCAATATCTCGATCTGGCTGACTGGGTGGAAATTGCCCTAATTTTACAGTTTTTGCAACGGGGACTAGTTGGCTGGACAGAACAGCGAATTTACGATGCCAAGTTAGGGTCGAGTCTAGCAAATTCCTGCTTTCTTACGTTTGCCGCAGTTTGGGGCGAGTTAGCTAATGGTTTCATGCAAGCAACTAGCCTCAATTCCAGCCATCGCGAACGGCTAGCTGATGGTTGTTTTCAAATTGCACTGCAAATTCTCCGCGCCTTTGCCCAAAAACAATACTTTCCCCTCTACGGTGGTGTTTTTGCTTCGTTCAATGGCGGACACCTACAATCTGCCCTCGACTATTTAGATTTACCCCTACGACAAGTTGAAGGAACTCAGGAAAAGGCTCGAATTCTGACACTTTTGGGTTATTCGCAGCAAGCTGTAGGAAATTACCAGCAAGCAACTCAGTTCTACGATCGCGCCTTGGAAATTGCCCGTGCTGCGGAGGATGTACCGTGTGAAATTGCCGATTTAAATCATCTCAGTCGCATTGGCGTGGCAAAGAAACAATACGACGAGGCGATTAATTACAGTCAACGGGCGTTACTCCTGAGTCGTCAAGTAGGAGACAAATTAGGAGAAGCCAACGCTTTAGCCAATTTGGGCTACAGTGAAGTTTATTCGGCTCAGGCTTTAGAAAGAGCAGAACCGGAAGTTTACGAAATGGCGATCGGTTATTTACAGCAGGGATTGAAATTATCTCAACAGTTAAACGACAGACAAAGCTTATCATTGTGTTGCAGTAGTCTTGGTGCAGCGCATTTGGTCTTATCTCAACCCCAGGCTGCGATCGACTATTTACAAGCTGGATTTCAAGCTGCACAAGCCTCCGGTGATTTATACCTTCAGGGACTCAACTTAGTTAACCTAGCAGAAGCATATTATGGCTTGCAACAAGCAGAAAAAGCGATTTATGTCGGCTGTATAGGTATGTATATGCTAGAGCGCATTGCCTCTCCTGAGTGGCGACAAGCAGCAGGTTTGCTAACTATTTTACAAGGGCAAATGGGACAAGATGCTTTTCAGAAAGTATTGGCACAATATCGATCGCAATTAATTGGCGCGATCGGCGTAGATGGCTATGATTATATTCCGCAATTGCTAGCAGATTATCGTTAATTTTGTGACGAAATTGGTTTGTTGTAGGGGCGGGTTTCACCCAACATCCCTACTAAAACAGAAGATTTTAACAAACCTGTCCGATCGCATATGTACCTCACAAAGCCTAGACGGGAGACATAATTGCAGCACGAATTTGTTCGATATATTGATAGAAATTGCCACTATTGAGCCGATAGCTCAAAGGATGAGCGATCAACCTTGCCGTACTTTCAAACAAAGTTTCAATCTCGATTAAACCATTTTCTTGCAATGTTTTCCCTGTAGAAACTAGGTCAACAATTGCCTCAGACATTCCCGTAATTGGACCTAATTCTACAGAACCGTATAAAGTAATAATTTCTACTGGTAAATCTAAACTTTCAAAATATTCGCGGGCGCAATTCACAAACTTAGAAGCAACTCTACCATGAGCTGGTAATTCCAAAGCAGAACGATAAGGACTAGAGGCTTTGACAGCTACAGATAGCCGACATGTACCGAATTTTAAGTCAGCTAAATTGGCAACTTTTGATTTCTTCTCTCGCAATACATCATAACCGACAATTCCTAATTGCGCCTGTCCGTATTCTACGTAAACAGGTACATCATGCGCCCTTACTAACAAGGCTTTGGCAATATTCTTCGGATCTTGAATTTGTAATTGGCGATTGCTGGAATCGAGAAAGGCACTAAAATCTAAACCTACTGATTGCCACAATCGGATACTATCTTTTAAAAGTGCGCCTTTGGGTAGTGCTACGGTAATCATACTTGGGGAGTGGGGAGTAGGGAGTGGGGAGTAGGGGCAAGTTTATCAGACATGTTGGTAGGCAAACAAGAACTCAGGTAAATCCGCCCGTACAGCAGTACAAAATACAAAATAATATTGTACCTTGTAGGAGTTGTAGAAACGTGCGAGGAAATTTCTCTACAATCAGAAATAGGTTGCGATCGCAGAAAATAAATCTTTAAGTAGTCTCCAAGCCTCGTATGAAAATTTTGTTAGTTGACGACGAAGTTGAACTAACCGATCCCCTCAGTCGCGTTCTCAGCCGTGAAGGTTATGAGGTTGATATTGCCTATGATGGGGATAAAGGGAGCAATTTAGCTACCCAGAAAACTTATGACTTACTCATTCTCGATTGGATGCTACCCCATCAATCGGGATTGGAGATTTGTCAACAATTGCGACGTAGTGGTAAAACTACACCCGTCCTCTTCCTCACTGCTAAAGATACGATAGACGATCGCGTACAAGGTTTAGATGCGGGTGCAGATGATTATATCGTTAAACCTTTTGAATTACGAGAATTGCTGGCAAGAGTTCGCGCTTTATTGCGGCGAGGTGCGGTAGATTTACATACAGCTACAACTCATCGCTGGCAAGTTGCAGATCTAGAATTGGATGTGGAAAATCGCCTAGCTTATCGTCAAGGGCGCACTATTGAACTATCGGAAAAAGAGACGAAGCTTTTAGAATATTTTATGCGTCATGTAGGACAAGTGTTAACTCACGATCAAATTCATCAATACTTATGGACGGAAGAAGAACAACCGAGTAGTAATGTTTTAGCAGCATTAATTCGGTTGTTAAGGCGTAAAATTGAGGCATCTGGAGAGATAATTTTAGTTCATACTGTTTATGGAAAGGGTTATCGGTTTGGGGAAGGTAATTGGTAATTGGTAATTGGTTTCGGATAGTTATGGTTAATTACCCATTACTATTTTTATCAATGCGATATTCTACAAAATTTAATATATTTCTATTCGTTTTTTTATATTCGTATTCTCTGATAATTTTTCCGTCCAAGGCTTCGGGAATTTTGCGGCTGGGGATATTCTCTCGCTCGACAGGATAAAGAAAATATTCATAATCTAAATTCTTGTCAGCCCAATTTTTGATACCTGCGATCGCTTCTAGTCCGTACTTATAACCGTGGGCTGATTTTTTTAACCAAATTCCAAATTCTGGAATTTTTCCAAGCATACCATGAAGACCCGCACAACCCAAGAATTCTTGTGAATCCTTTTTTAAGATAACTAATCTGAGATCGCTCCCCTTTGCTAAATCTAGAATTGCATTCTCAATGAATGCTTCGGTTTCAGAAATGTGCTGGGGCGATCGCGGACACATATATTTAGTAATATCCTCAGTAAATTCTGAAAACATTTCCTCTTTATATGCCATCGATACAGGTTTTAATTTGAGGCGATTTGTTAGTATCTCTACACTGAGTAAATCCATTTTTATGTCGCGCATTAGCCGTAGGCGAAGCGTAGCGTTAGACGCTAAGACGCTAAGAAGAACACAAAGAATACTAACTACTCACTACTCACTACTCACTCCTCACTACTCACTCCTCTAAAACAAACCCAGCATCGCGAATCATGTCTAAATCCATTTGTGTGGCTTGTCCTGGGGTGGTAAGATAATCGCCGATGAAGATGGAGTTGGCAGGATATAATCCTAGTGGTTGGAGCGATCGCAAATGCACTTCTCTACCCCCAGCAATCCGAAGTTCTTGCGATGGTAGTAGAAATCTAAATAAACATAAAATTCGCAGACAACGACGCGGGTTGAGTTCTTGCAATCCAGCGAGTGGCGTGCCTGGAATCGGAATTAAAAAGTTAATTGGTACGCTTGTCACTTCCAATTGTCGCAGCGACAGAGCTAAATCGATGATATCGTCATCTGACTCGCCCATGCCCATAATTCCACCCGAACAGGTAGTAATTCCGGCTGCTTTAACATTTTGTACTGTCGCGACGCGATCGCTAAAAGTATGAGTCGTACAGATTTCTGCGTGGTGCGACTCAGCCGTATTCAAATTGTGGTTGACTCGATCGACTCCCGCATCTGCTAAACGCTGCGTTTGTGCCTCACTCAATAATCCCAAACAAGCACAAACTTTTAAATCGTAATTTGCTTTTACTTCTCGCACGGCTGCTAAAAATTTGGCAAAAGTTGCTTCATTAGGCGATCGCCCAGATAGTACCATGCAGAACGTACCTGCTTTTAAATTAGCTGCTCGTGCTGCGGCAGCCAAAATTTTTTCCTGTGCCATCAACGGATATTTCTCAATTTCTGCTATGGAGATTTTCGATTGAGAACAGTAATGGCAATCTTCAGGGCAAAGTCCACTTTGGGCATTTAATAAAAAGTGCAATCTAACGCGATTCCCCCAATAATGTCTGCGAACTTTATAAGCCGCCGCCAACTGTTCGAGCAAGACTTCATCGGGGGCGCTGAGTACCGCTAAAGCCTCTTCACGGCTGATTATATCTCCCGCTAAGGAGCGATCGGCGAGTTGGTTCCAATTTGGTAATGTAATGCTTTGGGGCATTGGTAATGGGTAATGGGTAATGGGTAATGGGTAATGGGTAATTGGTAATGGGTAATTGGTAATGGGTAATTGGTAATTGGTAATTGGTAATTGGTCATTTGTCATTTGTCATTCGTCAATTTGTTGTTTCACTACTCACTACGACTCGACTCACTTTGTACAGACGTTACATGTAACGTCTCTACACTACTCACTACTCACTACTCACTACTCACTACTCACTCATCTACAACCCGACGAATGATTTCGTACACAGATTCTAGTTGAGACGGAGTGATGCAGTAGGGTGGCATGAGGTAGATGGTATTACCTAAAGGACGCAAGAGGAAGCCTGCTTCTAGAAAGCGCGATCGCAGTTTTGAGCCAGTGGCGTTTAAGTAACTTTCACTTTCAGCTTTTAGATCTAGGGCTGCTATTGTACCGCAGATGCGGGTACGCTCGATTTTTGGGTGTCCGAGTAGCCATGATTCCATGTAGCGACGGTGTAAGGCTTCCATCCCCCTGAATGCATCTGGGTTCTGTTCTAATAATTCCAGCGAGGCGATACCAGTGGCGCAAGCTAAAGGGTTTCCCGTGTAAGAATGGCTGTGAAAGAAGGTGCGATCGATATCGTCGCTATAAAAAGCTTGATAAATTTTCTCTGTGGCTACAGTTACGGCTAGAGGCAAACAGCCACCCGATAGTCCTTTAGATAAGCAAATTAAATCAGGACAAGTATTTGACTTTAAACAAGCAAATAATTCTCCCGTTCTACCAAAGCCCGTCATAATCTCGTCATAGATTAGTAACACTCCATATTGGCGGGCAAGCTGGGCGAGTTCTTGCAGGAATTGAGGACGACATAGGCGCATCCCCGCTGCTCCCTGTACCAACGGTTCGATGAATATCCCTGCATAGCTTTGCGGATTTTTTTGCAATAATTCCGCTAGCTGTGACAAAGCTTGTGCTTCGTGAGTGGCGACGTTTGGATCTTCGTCGAATGTGGCGGGAAAAGGCACGATATCTGTAGCAAACATCAGAGTTTTAAAAGTTTGCCACCAAGGAGAACTGCTACCAACTGACATTGCTCCTACCGTATCGCCGTGATATCCACCCTCAAAGCTAATGAATTTAGTCCGTTGTTTTTCCCCTTGGTTGTACCAGTACTGGTATGCCATCTTTAAGGCAACTTCGATCGCAGTAGAGCCATTATCGGAGAAAAATACTCGCGTCAGCGACTCAGGTAAATATGTCAACAGCCCAGCGGCTAACTTTTCTGCTGGTTCGTGGGTAAACCCAGCAAAGATCACTTGTTCTAATTGCCGTGCTTGTTGATAAAGAGCCTCAGCTAATACGGGGTGACTGTGTCCGTGAATCGTCACCCACCAACTAGAAATGCAATCAATAATCTGCCTTCCGTCCTCCAACTCCAGCATCACACCCTCTCCCCGTTTGACTTTCAACGGCGGCGGCGCAGTTTTCATTTGGGTAAAAGGATGCCAAATCGGGGAATCGTTCATAAAAGGGATAAGGGGTAAGGGAAGGAGACAGGAGACAGGAGCCAGAAGAATATTATCTAATATTCTTCCCCAGCCCCTTGTCTTACCCTAGCTCCTAGCCCCTAGCCCCTAGCCCCTAATTTTTTGCTTGACTGCTGCTGAAAGTTAAGCGAAACTGACAAATAATTACTGTGTGAGTTCACGCTATTGCTAAATTTTGTTAACTTTTTCATCTATATAATTCGATGGATGAAACATTATGTAGCAGTAGGGATATTAAGATAGGGGATCGCATCTCTCAAAGCAAGCTATCCTGCCTAAAAGCTGGATCTAAGTGTCAGATAACCATAAAACTTGTGTTGTTGGCTAGAAGCATGGAAACCTTAGAATTTGTCATCTATCCCGATGGTCGCGTACAGGAAAAAGTTACGGGGATCGTAGGCTCCTCTTGTACGGAAGTGACGGCAGCACTGGAAGCAGAACTAGGGCACACCATTAGCCAGCAGCCAACGTCAGAATATTTTAGTCAAGTTAATACACAAGCTGATATAGCAACCACTCAAGCATCATTCAGCGAATGGTAGCTTTTTTATTTAGCTATTTACTCTAGTTAAATTACGTCGATTTAGAAACACTATGTCACACTTTAGCCAAATCAAAACTCAAATCCGCAATTTGACATCCTTACAAGCCGCTCTCACCGATCTGGGAGTTGATTGGAAATCAGGATCTCGGCAAGTTCGAGGCTACCAAGGGCAAACACGGAATGCCGAAGTGACAATCGAACAAGATAACGGTTACGATGTCGGATTTAGCTGGAATGGTAAAGAGTACGAACTCGTTGCCGACATGCAATATTGGCAGCAGCCTTTATCTGTAGAAGGATTTCTGCGCCAAGTTACGCAGCGTTATGCTTACCATACCGTAGTCAACGAGACAGCACGGCAAGGGTTTCAAGTCGCCGAACAACAGAAAAATCCCGACGGTTCGATTAGATTGTTAGTACAGCGTTGGAGTGGCTGATGGATGATTCTGGAATACCAATCCATGCAGACGCGGAGCGATCGCACCTCGAACCAGAACTTGGGGGAAATCTCCGCGACACTGCCAATCGTTCTGGGCTAGAGCCAGAATTAGGCGGCGTTATCCGGCAAAAGGGTGTTTACGTCGATGAAATTACCTGTATAGGCTGCAAGCACTGCGCTCATGTCGCTCGTAACACCTTTTACATTGAACCAGATTACGGACGCTCTCGCGTCGTTCGTCAAGACGGTGACGTGGAAGAACTGATCCAAGAGGCGATCGATACCTGTCCGGTAGATTGTATCCACTGGGTAGACTACACTCAGTTAAAGCAACTAGAAAAGGACAGACAATATCAAGTCATTCCTCCAGTTGTGGGATATCCCGTAGAAGGAGCTGTTGCTGCTGCCCAAACGCGCCGTAGAAAGCAACAGTTAACCCGCAAAAAAGCCAAGTATTAATCAGATATTAGTATATCCAAACAGGCGATCGCCTGCTGAGGAGGCTGCATTTACAGTCTCTTTTTTGTTTATTTTTTTATGTGTGTAGAGACGTTACATGTAACGTCTCTATTATTCCTAATTCATCGGATTATGTTCTTTGAGAATTTTTTCAGTTCTAGCTTCATCGAGTCGATAGGCGAGTCTTCTGGCTTCGTGCATATCTCTGGTTGTTTTTGCCACACTAAAGGTAGAGCCAACAGAAAAGGCTAAACCCATACCCATAAAACCTTTAACCCAACTATCTACGGGCAGGTAGGCAATACCGATACCAGTAGCAGAAATTGCCAGAATGAAAGAAGCCCAAGCTTGAAAAATCCAAGCACTACTGTGCGGTTGGGAACCGTAATCTTGCATAAATCCTCTTTGTCGCCAGCGAGTGTGAGGTAGGGCGACTTGAGTTTTATGGTATTATTTCATACCCGAGCTTGTGTCAGCAAAAGCGCCAGTTTGATAACTGGATTTTGCAGTTAACTGATTCAATTTGGTTCTAGGAAGGACTGAACTTTCCCATCAGCACCAAGGATCACTCGGACTCTAGGTGTTTCGCCCTGAGGGTTAGCAGAGACAAAGGGTTCGCCAATTAAAGGCAAACCAGAGCGATCGACGTAGTTTCTCGCTGCTTTGCCTAAAGGTTCAATGCGCTGTACCGAGCCGTCTACATCCAAGACAATGCTGTATTCCAAAGGTTCGGTGAGTCCAGAAGGTGGCTTCCAACGCTGTTGGAAGTAATCTCGCACTTCATTGACTTGCGGCGTGGGGGCAAAGGCTGCGGTTTGCGGAGCTTGTTTTGACGGTTTTGCTGGCGATTCCTCTACTGGACTGCCACCTTCTAAAGCCGCTCTGATCCTTTCTCTGGCTGTTAAACCTTCTACCGATCGCGGCGGAGTTGGGTTGTTTGGTGGTTCGGCAGGAACGGCGATCGTCGGCGGAGTCTGAGCCGCTCGTTCTGGAGTTGGAGGACTGGGGAGGTTATTGTCAGGAGCAATCCCTGGTAGGGTAGCAATGCTACTCGGTTGGGCGGTGGAATTATCCGCTTGCTTGGGTGCTTGAGCGATGCCAGGTAAAGGGCTAACTGTAGTGCTGGGGGGTATAGGTGGAGCAGTGGTTGTGAAGGGTGGAGTAGTAGGTGCGGCAGGCAAATTAGTTCCTGGCAGGGGTGTGGTATTGGTTGGCGAACTCCCGAGCGGAGTATTGGGTAAATTTCCTAATGTCGGACTTGTCGTTGGCGATGGTAGGTTAGTTGTGGGTGGTAGAGACGGCAAGGCATCGGGAGACAGGGTAGGCGAGGGAGAGGGGGCAGTTGGCTGCTGTGGCGGACGATTAGCTAGTTGTGGCTCGTCAGAACGGTTGAGCAAATGTACTATACCTGCGGTTAAACCTACTCCTGCCAGCAGTACTGCTGCTATTCCTGCCCACGTTGCAGGAGGAGTACCAGCAAGACGAGTCGGGCGCTCGAAGGCAATGGGGACAGCTAAAACGTCGGCAGCGTATTCATCCAAAGCATTTGCTAAATCGAATAGCTGCGTCATACTCAAAGGGATAAATTGCCCCGTACTAGGAGTTGCTAAAGCTCCTAAAAATAAATTGTGAGATAAACCTTCCCCTGGTTGGAGATATATTTCTCTTGCTGTTGGTGCAGGCGTGCTGCCATCTGTCCCTAATTCTGAAGGTATAGTAGGTGTAGCGGCAGCGTCTTCTACTAGCAAGGCGTTGAATCGATCTGGCGATGAGGCGAGTACTTTCTGCACGTAGTTTTTGACAACTTCATGTAATTCTACTAGCGAGTGGCGATCGCCTTGAATGCGAATCTGCTGGTCTTCTGGTAGTTGGGAGTCATGAAAGCGTACCTCGAATTGAATCGGAGTATTTATCGAATGAGTACCTCCATTCGCTCTTGGCGCATTGCGCTGGGCAATCTGTAGCGTGCAAGAAGGTTGCATGTAACTTTTAACAACTGGTTCTGACAGAGACATAAGAGGGATTAGGGGTTAGGGGCTAGGGACTAGGGGAAGAAGGGACAAGGGAGACAAAGGGGACAAGGGAGACAAGGGAGACAAGGGAGACATTCAATCCAAAATCCAAAATCCAAAATCCAAAATTCCCTAGCCCCCAGCCTCTAGCCCCTAGTTATGGTTGCGAACGGTCGAGCAGGGTAAGCCATAAATGCCGATGACCAACAGCACCGCTATAAAATAACAAATCGACTAAGAGTTTGAATGCTAGTTGACTCAGCCAATTGGTTGATAGCTGCTCGGCATCTTCCATGCGCTCTTGATAGAGATTGCTGAAACTATCGATATAGTCACCTAGTACGCCAGTTTTATGCGGGACTTCTCGATTGGCGATCGCTTGTTCCAACAACATAACGGCACGGCGAATTGGAGCCTGATACTGTTTTGCTAAGTGACAGATAATCAAAACTAGCGATCGCGCTTCTTCTATATCGAGTTTTTTCCGTCCTCCCTCACCTTTACGTAAAGGATTCGACTGTCGCAACCGCCACAGTGCCACCCGATCTGGTATTTTGGTTGCTAAATTCAATTCCACTGCTGCCGATAGCATCGCCTCAGAACCAATACCAACTAAAGCCTCTAGCGCCAACAAGATCAAATCCAGTTGGGCTTTAATATTGTTGAGCTGCACTGGTGCGGGTTCGGTACGAGTGAGGTCATCCCACTTAGTATTTAGGTTGGGGGATTGGGCGCTAGAGTGCATAGTCTTCAGCATAGATGGTACGACTAAGATACACTGAGCTGTTACCCATTTTGAAACAGTGTTTCCTTGGTTTTAGCTTGTTTTCTCCGGCTAATAACAAGTTTGCCGCTAAAGCAGCTCAGTTTCGGAAATTTTACTCAGTCAATTTTTAACACATCCTACACGCTGACGCTACCGCAGATAAACTACTGTCACTCCAGAGCCACCATCTTCAGCAGCCGCAGCCTCGAACCGACTTACCATTGGATGCTGTTGCAAAAAATTGTGAACTCCTTGCCGCAGTTTTCCCGTACCGTGACCGTGAATCACCCACAAAGTTCCAGATGCTTCGGCGATCGCCTTATCTAGCACGATCTCTGCATCAGCTACCCGACTACCTCGAATGTCGAAGGTGTTTTGAGATGTCCGAATTGTGGGGGAGTAGGGAGTCGGGAGTGGGGAGTCGGGAGTGGGAACCCGTTTTGCTCCCCCAGCTCCCTGGGCTCCCTCAGCTCCCCCAGTTCTCTTCTGCTGGGGAGTTGCTTTTTTCCCGTCTAATGATTCAATGTCTTCCAGCTTGACGGTCATTTTCATCAGCCCAAAGCGGACGACTAATTCGCCGTCGTCGTTGGGTTCTTGCAAAACTTCTGCTGTTTGCCCTAAACGCGGAATGCGGATGCGATCGCCTGTTTGAGGACGAAATCCAACTTTGGGCGGCGGTGCTGGCGGAACGTGACGTTGGGCGAGACGATCGATCTCCGCAGTTGCTTGTTGTGCCGCTTGAGCTGTGGGACCCTGTTGCAATTTGCGGATCGCTTGGGCAATTTCCGCTTTGGCTGATGCGATCGCTTGTTGGATTGCTTGTTCTTGAGCAGCGCGTAATTCTCTTTCCCGTGCGTCTAACTGAGCCGTTCGCTCTGATAGCTGATGATACAATCGCTCTGTTTGTTGTAATAATTGTTGGGCTTGAGTCGCTTTCGTTTCTTGCTGTCGTCGTTGGGCTTCGAGTCCAGCAATCACTTGGTTAATATCTGCCGTTGCTTCGCCTACCTGATTTCTGGCTTGTTCGATCACCTCTGGTTTCATCCCCAAACGAGAAGCGATCGCCAGGGCATTAGAACGACCAGGAATTCCCCATAACAGACGATAGGTAGGCGATAAAGTCTCCTCGTTAAATTCTACCGAAGCATTTTCAAATCGCTCGTCTTGATATTTCAGCGCCTTCAACTCGCCAAAGTGAGTTGTCGCCATACTCAATCCGGCACGATCGGCAAGGTAGCGCAAAAGCGCGATCGCCAAAGCACTTCCTTCGGCTGGATCGGTTCCCGCACCTACTTCGTCGAGCAGAACTAGGGAGTGGGGTGTTGGTAATTGGTAATTGGTAATTGGTAATCGGTCATTCGTAGCTGCTTCCTCAGCTCTCTTCTCCTCTTTGTCTTTCTTGTCCCTCTTGTCTTCAATCTCCTCGACTCCTGTACGGGCGGATTTTGAGTCAAGATCGATCGCCTCATCCGTCAATCGTTCGCTAAACCCACTTCTACGACTCCCGACTCCCGAAATCGCCTCTAAGATCCGACTAATCCGCCGAATATGACCGGAGAAGGTAGAGAGACTTTGCTGTAATGATTGCTCGTCGCCAATATCTGCTAATACCATGTCAAACCAGGGAATTTCCACAGGCTCTTTCGCGGGGATAAACAATCCTACTTTTGCCATCAAAGCGGCTATACCTAGAGTTTTCAGCGTCACGGTTTTGCCTCCGGTGTTGGGTCCGGTGATGGTAATGACGCGAATATGAGGTTGTACGATGATATCTACAGGGATGACTGGCTGACCTTGTTCGTGCTGATTTTGCCATACGAGCAGGGGATGGCGCAGTTGGCGCAATGTTGTATTTTCCCCCAGGGAGCGATCGCAAAAGCGAGGTGGATTGGCTTGCAACCAGTAGCTATAACGAGCGCGGGCGCTGGCAAGGTCGATAATTGTGATAACTACCAGCAAATTTTCTAAATCTGGCTTGACGACTGCGACTTGCTCGGTCAAGCGTCTGCGAATTGCTTCTTCTTCTGCTTGTTCTCTAGCGATTTGTTGCCGTAATTGGTTGCCTAGAGCGACGATCGCGTTTGGTTCTACATATAAGGTAGCGCCACTCATCGACGCATCGTGGACGATACCAGGAATTGCATCTTTTTGCGGTGCTTTGACGGGAATGACAAACCGATCGCCTCTTTGGGTAATTAGTTGTTCTTGCACGGCAGTGGCTTGGCGCTGCAAGATTCCTTGTAAAGTTTGCGTAATTCGTTGACGCAGTTGCCGCACGCGATCGCGAATCTCTGCTAGTTGAGGGCTGGCGCGGTCTGCTACCTTACCCTGCTCGTCAATACAGTACAAAATATTCTGCTCCAATTCAGGATCGGTTTGTACGGTAGAGACTAATTGTTGTAAAACTGGCAGATCTTGCTGTTGGTCGATGCTGCGCCGTAATTGTCTGGTTCCGACTAAAGTTGTGGCGATCGCGAGTAACTGTTCTGCGGTCAAAATACCGTGTAACTCTGCTCGTTCCAAAGATTCGCCAATATCTTGAATTCCAGTAAATGACAAACCAGCAGTCAAACGGCTATCTAACTCGTATACCTCTTTGGTTTGATTCAATAATTCCTGACTTTGTGCTTGGGTTTCAGGAATTACCAAATTCCGAGCGGCGATCGCGCCTAGCTTAGTCGCAGCAAAAGTCGATAAATGCTGGCACAGGCGCGACCATTCTAATAGTTCTAAAGTTTCGGATTGAATCAAAGCTTGGTGTTTCAATTTTGTTAAATAGGAGACAAAAGACAGGAGAACGCGGCTTTATTAGCGAACCCGTTCGCCAACCGAAGCGAGCGGAAGCGGAGGTGTCCTTTGCATTGGAGCCGCGTCCCGCTTTAGAAGAAAAGAAACAGAATGTATGCCACAGCAATGATTCTGCCTTCGGTTTAAATTCCTTAAATAGCTTTAAAATACAAATAGCAAGCTTTATGGATCGACTCTAAGTTAATTCCTGGTAAAAGCTGAAAATAGCAGCTTTTTCGGACGGACTACGTTCGTGCAACCATGAATTTTCTTTGCTTTAGCTTAACTTTGAATGCATCCGAGCGCCCAATAAATTTCGAGGTTATTTCTATTGTAGTATGCTCTCAGTCATTCTCAATCCTACTACAGCCTGATTTTCCCTACCTATTTGTAGTACTATCACCCTTTGCCTGACTGTCTACTAACTACCAAATACCAATTACCAACTACCAACAACACTAACTTCCCCAACAAAATCGCTCAAGCCCTAACCAAACCCCTCGCGAATTTGGTACTCTAGCGAAATAGTTTGGGAACGGGTAAAGGAACGTGAATATTCAAATTGGACGTGGCAAAACCGCTCGCCGCGCTTACGGCATTGATGAAATTGCTCTTGCTCCAGGGCAACGTACCCTAGACCCCAGTTTAGCGGATACGAGTTGGCGCATTGGAGCGATCGAGCGCGAAATTCCCATTATTGCGAGTGCGATGGATGGAGTCGTTGACGTGCGAATGGCTGTATTGCTGTCTCAGTTGGGAGCCTTGGGGGTACTCAACTTAGAAGGTATTCAAACTCGCTATGCCGACCCAGAGCCAATCTTACAACGAATTGCCTCAGTCGGAACCCATGAATTCGTGCCGCTGATGCAAGAATTGTATGCCGAACCAGTTAAGTCAGAATTGATCGAGCAACGAATTGGAGAAATTAAGCAGCAAGGTGGTATTGCTGCTGTTAGCGCCACGCCTGCGGGAGCCAGTAAATACGGTAGCGTCGTGGCAAAGGCTGGAGCAGATCTATTCTTTATCCAAGCTACTGTCGTATCGACGGCGCATATTTCCCCATCGGAGTTTAGTAGCCTAGACTTAGCAAAGTTTTGCCAGGAAATGCCGATGCCTGTCGTACTGGGGAACTGCGTCACTTACGAAGTCACTTTAAGTCTCATGAAAGCAGGCGCAGCAGCAGTTTTAGTTGGGATCGGACCTGGGGCGGCTTGTACTTCTCGTGGTGTCTTAGGTGTGGGCGTACCACAAGCTACGGCGATCGCAGATTGTGCGGCGGCGCGAGAAGATTACTATCAGGAAACTGGCAATTACGTACAAGTTATCGCTGATGGCGGGTTGATTACAGGTGGAGATATCTGTAAGTGTATTGCCTGCGGTGCAGATGGCGTAATGATCGGTTCTCCCTTTGCTAGAGCCGCAGAAGCACCAGGCAAAGGCTTTCATTGGGGTATGGCAACCCCCAGCCCTGTCCTTCCCCGTGGGACTCGGATTCGCGTTGGTACGACTGGTACTTGCGAACAAATTTTACGCGGACCCGCTCAACTCGATGATGGCACGCACAATTTCTTAGGTGCTTTAAAAACTAGTATGGGAACTTTAGGGGCAAAAGATATCCGCGAAATGCAACAAGTCGAAGTCGTCATTGCTCCTTCGCTATTAACCGAGGGCAAAGTCTATCAAAAAGCCCAGCAACTCGGCATGGGTAAATAGTCACTCCTAACATAAAAATTTTCCAGAATCTTCAACAGGGGACTGGAAAAAATAAAACAGTCGCCTACAATAGAGAAAGCGGAGACGCATGTTTCCGTTCACTCCTCACACCACACTCCGCCCGAACTACTGTTCGGGCGGTTCCTTATGTATACTAGGCTTTACTTTGCACATCAACTACAGTGACACAGCGATCGCTCTAAAGGATCTGTCTAATTACAGATACTAAGGAGGTAAAAATGCTTGGTTTTACTGTGATAAAATTTTCAGCAAAGTAAGCAACAATATAGCCAAGGATTTTCAGGCATGTCAGCAGCCGCGCAAGTTACAGATTCTTCTTTTAAGCAAGAAGTACTAGATAGTGAAATTCCTGTTTTGGTAGACTTTTGGGCTCCTTGGTGCGGTCCCTGCCGCATGGTCGCCCCTGTTGTCGATGAAATCGCGCAGCAGTACGATGGGCAAGTTAAGGTGGTGAAGCTCAACACTGACGAAAACCCCAATATTGCCAGTCAGTACGGCATCCGCAGTATCCCCACTCTGATGATTTTTAAGGGGGGTCAAAAAGTTGACATGGTAGTGGGTGCAGTGCCAAAAACAACACTATCGAATACTTTAGAAAAGTATTTATAAAGCTGGGCATAAAACTGGGCTAGCACGAAAAAAGGCTGGCAAGCGCCGGAGGTTTTGGCTATATGGCGCTTTTTGGTCTATAAGCCCATCTTGGGGAGGCAGAATTTTGCTTTGTAGAGACGCAAAATTTTGCGTCTCTGTGATTCCCCCTAAACAGATGTCCCAAATCTCGCTAAAATAGAGTGCCGACCCGTGCAGTAGCACTCATGACTTCATCCCGTTCGTTAGACACTATCGACACGCTGAAAGCAGACTTAGATAACCTGTTGGAACAACTGCCAGATTTGCCGCATCGGCAACTGATCCAGCAGGCGATCGCGACTATTATTCGATTGGCACATAGCGAGATCGACCGCCTCGACTGGAAAATCTTGGCGGCTTCTCTGGCAGATATGGAGCGAGGGCTAGAGTTATTTCATACCTATCGCCACGTCCGTAAGGTAACAATTTTTGGTTCGGCACGTACCCCCGCAGATAGTCCGGCGTATAAAATGGCAGTGGACTTCGCCCGTTGCGTCACCCAGTTGGGATTTATGGTCATGACAGGCGGTGGCGGTGGCATCATGCAGGCAGGGAATGAGGGTGCAGGGAGGGAAAACTCTTTTGGATTAAATATTCAGTTGCCATTCGAGCAAGAAGCAAATCCTTATATTGTTGGCGACTCAAAATTAATTCACTTCAAATATTTCTTTACTCGCAAATTATTCTTACTCCGAGAAAGCGATGCCGTAGCACTATTCCCTGGCGGTTTTGGCACGCAGGACGAAGCATTTGAATGCATGACTTTAAGTCAAACTGGAAAGTTCGGTCCCGTTCCCATAGTCCTCATAGACCATCCTGGCGGCGATTATTGGGAAGCTTGGAGCGAATATATTCAGGAGCATTTGATTCAAAAAGGTCTAGTTAGTCCTGAAGATCCCAGTCTTTACACGATTACAGATAATTTAGAAGTTGCTTGTAACGCAATTACGCAGTTTTATCGGGTTTATCACTCTAGCCGTTACGTGCGCGACTTATTAGTAATTCGTCTCGATACGGAATTATCTGACGCTGAAGTTGAGGAATTGAATGAAAATTTCAGCGATATTTTGGTAAAAGGCAAGATTCAAAAAAGCAGAGTTTTACCCCAAGAAACTCAAGACGAAACTATAGATTTACCTCGGATCGTTCTCTATTTTAATCAAAGGGATTTGGGGCGTTTGTATCAGATGATTGCGAGGATAAATCAAATGGGTGCGCCTTCGGAAGAAACTGCATCGCATCCAGAAAGGAAGTAGTACAAGAAAGTCAAAAGTCAAAAGTTAAAAGTCAAAACAATAGGGAGTGGCTTGCGTCAGTTATTAACGGACATTTAACTTAACGAGAGAAATTCCAGCACGTAAATGTCCTTTCCTACAAATGCAACTCCTACAAATACAAATAGATTAAATTCTGGGTGCTTTTTCTAAAAAATGGCGCACACCTTCGCTCATTTGTAACAGATTCGGCTCGATCTTTTTACCTAAAAAATCCTCAACCACATGGGCTACAGTAGTAGTCAGAAACCAAGGTACACCTTTCAGTTGATGCGGATCGATGCTCATTTCTCCTCGACTTTTAATTAAAGTTGTATCGCCTTCTGCAATAAATTGATTCTTGCCACCACAATGCACGGCTTCTGTGAAAGCATGAGTCTTGATTTGCCATTCCAGAGTTAGATTGGATTCATCCCAAGTATTATATTCCGTCCATGACAGCATATCTTCGCTGAGAATAGCTCTGGCTGCGGCAGGAATTTCACCGCCACCATGCCATTCATTAATCGTGTGAATTTTGCCGTTTTCTTCGCGCCGAGATTTAACTTGAACCGATCGCACGTTATGCATGTAGGGAACTAACTCGATCAGTTTATCTCGATATGTAACATATACGAGGTGACACGGAAAAGAAATGCGGGTATCAGCAGAGATATTTGTCATTTAGTTCAAATGTTTTTGTTTAAATGCGTTTATCAGACAGTTTTCGCTAATTGTCAGATGGTCAAAAAGCAAGCGTCTTTTTACAGTCCACGAGAGAATTAACTTACTGAGTATAACTCTTGGTGCAACCTTGCCACTACCGTGCCATATTTTGGGAGGGAAACTGATACACATTTAGCACAACAGCGCCAAGCGATCGCGGTAGAATTATTGCAATTTATTATCAACTGAGTGTCTACCATTCGCTACCTATGACCATTACCCTGACAATGGAAGAGGAGTGGGAACTGTGGCAGGAAATCGATCGCAACAGCCTACCAAAAACGGAGTTGGAGTCATTTGAGATTCTCAGCAAAATGCCCAAGCAACTCGGCAAGGGCTACGTGCGGAGTATTGAGTTGTATCCGCAGCTTTGTCTAGCAATTTTAGACTATGAATATCGCGACGACGTGCTGCTGAAAATTCCCGAATGGGATCACCCACTACAATTTTTCGTCCTGTTGGATGGAAGATGTATAGACGAATACGGAGGGCAGGTAGGGGAAGGATATACGTGCATCTCTGGTAGCGGCGTTCAACACCAAATGCTGGTGCATTGTTTAAAATCTCGACATGTAGGTGTTGATATTCATATGTCCCCCGACTTGCTCAGAACTTTTTTTCCTGACGAAGCTGGAGAAATTCCCTACCAGTTGCGTTTGTTGGTAAAGGGTAATGACTGGCAGACATTGCTGCACTCAAAAATCACCACAGCCATTCAGGGGGTAGTACAGCAGATTTTAAATTGTCCTTACCAAGGAATTATGAAGCGGATGTATTTGCAGACAAAAGTACTGGAGTTGATGACATTGCAATTAGCGCCAATTTTGGCAACTGACAGTAGATTGCAACAATCGCCGAAACTAAAGGCTCCAACTATTGCTCGGCTGCATCACGCTAGGGAAATCTTACTTTCCCGCTTAGAGAACCCACCCTCGTTACTAGAATTAGCACAAATGGTAGGAGTGAGCGATCGCACTCTGCGGCGTGGATTTCAGGAGTTATTTAGCACGACTGTTTTCGGTTATTTGGCAAGCCAAAGAATGTCCAAAGCACAGTGGTTGTTGCGAGAGGAAAAGCTGACGGTAGCTGAAGTTGCAGTGATGGTGGGATATTCCAATCCGTCTCACTTTGCCGGAGCCTTTAAGCGTCAATTTGGCATGACTCCGAGAGAATGTTTAGCTGGGAAATTGGGGTATACGAGGAAATAGCAATTATTGCGGCATGATATCTTCAAGTTTGAGTTGCAAGTTTGGCAAGAGACTTGAGGCGATCGCATCTCTGAGGCGATATTGTTGCTGCTGGTACGTGCCGTCAATCAGTTGACAGATGGTAAAGGTGGGTTGTTTTGGTTTTCCAATGAATTGTAAGCCACCTAAACCGCGAAAGTCTACAATCCAATATTCGGGGATCTCAAGAAAAGCGTATTCTTCTACTTTTCGAGCGTAGTCATCTTGCCAATTAGTACTAACAACTTCGGCAACGAGTTTAATTGTACTGCCGTTACAAATAATCGGTTCTTCTTTCCAGAGCGGTTCGGTGCTGAGTTTAGCTTTGTCTAAAACAATAACGTCTGGACGCAGGGCTGTAGCTGAAGTAGCAGGCGGCTTAATCAAACAGGTTTTTGGAATCAGCCAGTTTAAATTAGAACGAAAAATTTCGACATAGATTCTACCTGCAAGACTGCCTGAAACTTCTTCATGAGAACCTGTGGGTTCCATGTCGCGTAGTTCTCCATCAATTAATTCGTAGCGGGGGTTATCCCCATATGAGGTGAGAAATTCCTCGAAAGTTAAATATTTGGGTGGAGTGTAGGTCATAGCCCGTGCGTTTTGCAGAGGTAGCTTTATTTTAACGATGCAATTGTCCGTTTAGCGATGATGCTTGCCGTTACGGGGTAGACGCGATCGCGTATTCTTTTTTATACTCAGCTTTGCCTGTATTAAGAATTAGTTGCAATAAGTACCGATTGTCGGCTGACATGGTGAGAAATTATGAAAAGCTGCGATCGCATGTTGCTGCTGTTGGAAGCCGAACGGCAATAATTTCACGGCAATGTTTTCTGAAGTGTGAGGAGTTGTGATGAAGCGTTGGTTGTTTGGCAATTTTCATTTCTGGTTGCTCGTCAGTATATTGGGATATCTCGGTATTGTGGCAATTCAGCCTGGATTGGCTGAGGAAAAAGAACTTAGCTCTCCAACCCCTAATGTAGAGACGCGACAAACTCCATTACCAAGACTTGCACAGTCTCCAGCCACAAACCCCCCTGACCAAGGGAGTGAAGTTATACAAATTACCGGGGTTGTAGCAAATCCCACTGATAAAGGTGTAGAGATAATTCTACAAACCACACAAGGGAAATTACTGCAACCTGTGACTCTGGCTTTGGGCAGAACTTATATTGCGAATATTCCTAATGCTGTGCTGGCACTTCCACAAGGAGAATTTCGCTCCGATAATCCTGCAAGCGGCATTACTCGCGTAGCTGTGACTCAAGCTACCGCTAATAGTATACGAGTCGCGGTGACGGGGGCAGCAGCTTTACCACAGGTGCAATTATCTGACGCTCCAAATCAGGGGTTAATTTTTAGCTTCACGCCAGGTACATCCGCCGCCCAGACTCCGCCAGCGCCAGAAGATGACGTGCAGGAAATTGTGGTGACAGGGGAACAAGATGGTTATCTCGTCCCCGATACTAACGTGGGGACGAGAACCGATACACCTTTGCGTAATATTCCCCAATCAATTCAAATTGTCCCGCAACAGGTACTAGAGGAACAACAAGTTAACACCTTAAACGAAGCATTCAAAAATGTTCCTGGTGCGACTCAAACCGCTCCTAATTACATCCCTGGATTTGCTGGTTTTACAATTCGAGGATTTTCTGTTGGCGACTTTGGACCAAACGTCACTAGAAACGGATTAAGTGTTAGGATTCCGGCAGGTACAACAGCAATTTTCTCTAACATCGAACGGGTCGAAGTTCTCAGAGGTCCTGCTTCAGTTCTATTTGGTGAGGGCGATCCTGGCGGAACAATTAATATTGTCAACAAACAACCCCTGCGCGATCCTTTTTATTCGGTTGAAGCCACTATTGGCAGCTATGACCGTTACGGAGGTGCGATCGATTTAACTGGTCCATTGAATGATTCCAAAACAGCATTGTACCGACTAAATGCCTCTTATGAATCTGCCGATAGTTTTGTCAATTTTAGCGAGTTAGAAACCTCAGCAGTTGCAGGTGCTTTAAAGTTTGAACTTGGCAAAAATACCGATCTAAAACTTGATTTAGAGTATAGCAAAATAAATCAGAGTTATCCCTCTGGTCTTCCCGCTATAGGAACTGTATTACCTAACCCAAACGGAGAAATTCCTCGCGATCGCAATTTTGCCAGCGAAGATAGTGAATATAGTCCAGAGGTTTTCCGCGTTGGGTACGACCTAGAGCATCGCTTGAGTGAAAACTGGTCGTTGCGAAATGCTTTTTACTATTCCTATCTTTATCAAAAAATTAGAGGTGTCCGTCCTGCTAGCCTCGAACCCGATCTCAGAACTTTACAGCGTGAAGGTGAGGATAGAGATTCCAAGGAATACATCTTCGATTTCTTCACAAATATTGTCGGTAAATTTTCCACAGGAGCGATCGATCATCAGCTTTTATTTGGTGTTGATTTGAGAAGATTTAATTCTAACTACTTGACCTTGAGGACTTTCCAAGGAACACCCATTGACATTTTTAACCCAGTTTACAATTCCCAAAGACTTAATATAGTTGACCGTCCTTCTGATGATGAAACATCAATCGATTCAATAGGTATTTATCTTCAAGATCAAATAACATTAGCAGATAATTTTAAATTACTGCTAGGTGGTCGATTTGATGCCTTTGAACAAACTGATGAAGATCCGATCGAAGATACCGAAACATCTCAATCTGGGGATGCGTTTAGTCCGCGTCTGGGTATAGTCTATCAGCCTCTACCGCCAATTTCGCTCTATGCTAGCTATACTCGGTCGTTTTCCCCCACTATTGGTAGATCTGTTGATGGCGAGCCATTTGAGCCAAGTCGCGGGACGCAATATGAAATTGGAGTCAAAGCAGATATTAACGATCGCCTTTCTGCCACCCTTGCTTTGTACGATCTAACTCGCACTAACGTTACTACTGCTGACCCAGATAACCCTGATTTTGAAATTCAAACAGGCGAACAAAATAGTCAAGGTGTCGAGCTATTTATTTCGGGTGAAATTCTGCCAGGATGGAATGTGATTGCAGGCTATGCCTATACCGATGCACAGATTACACAAGATGAAACTTTTGCAATTGGTAATCGTATAAATAACGTGGCAGAAAGTAGCTTCAATTTATGGACGAGTTACGAAATTCAATCTGGGAATTTGCAAGGATTGGGCTTTGGCTTAGGATTTTTCTATGTAGGCGATCGCCAGGGTGACTTAGACAATTCATTTACATTACCTAGCTATTTTCGCACGGATGCGGCGATCTTTTACAATCGCGGGCAATTTAGGGCAGCACTAAACTTTAGGAATTTATTTGATGTAGACTATTTTGAATCTGCTTATGGCGATCTGAGTGTTTATCCAGGAGAGCCATTCACCGTGCATGGGACGGTTTCATGGGAGTTTTGAGTAGTTATATCAATTCCGATGAACCTGCAACTAATGAACCCCACCGCCTACGGCACCTCCCCTTACTAAGGGGAGGTTGGGAGGGGTTTAAATCTAGCGCAGTCTTACAGAGGATTGGTATTAGTAAATTCATGAAAATCTCTTTACGCCGCTTTGCCTATCTAGTATGTTTGGGAATTGTAATGGTAACGCTGGTTTCGACTTGTAACGCGATCGGCGATCGCAGCGTTACACGCTCAAAACATCTGGTAGAGAATTGTCGAGTCGTGAAGCATGTGATGGGTGAAACTTGCATTCCTCGCAATCCTCAACGTGTCGTAACTCTGAGGACAGATACTTTCGCTAATAGTTTGGCATTAGGGATTAAACCTATTGCATCAGTGTATATTGAATTAGCCAATCCTATTCCTAATTATCTTCAAGATAAAGTAGATGGAATAGAACTTGTCGGAGGACATGACGCTCCTAATTTAGAAAAGATTTTGCGGCTTAAACCCGATCTAATTCTGATTGGTTCTTATTACGCAAAAGCTATTTATAAACAATTATCCCAGATTGCGCCTACAGTTGTATTGAATATTCCCTATCCTCCTCCTTCCTGGCAGCGGCAATTAGAGGAACTGTCTCAAGTATTAGGTAAAGAAGATGTGTATCAGCAATTAATGAATGATTATTGGCAGCGAATTGAAAAACTTCAGCAAATATTAGGCGTTGGCGCAGCCTCTCCAAAGGAGAATCGCCGCCACACCCTCAAGATATCTGTTGCCAGTGCCAGTTCGCAATATGGAATTTGGGCGTATGGAGAAAAGCATTTTTCTGGGACGGTGCTAAGCGATATTGGATTCCAACGTCCGCGATCGCAAACGGGAAATTTCTTCTATGTAGAAAACCTGTCAGAAGAGACAATATCTGAGATTGATGGGGATCTTCTCTTCTTTTTGACTTGGGATGATAAAGATGATAAGAAGACACTAGAAAAGCTCCAACAAAGACCCTTATGGCGACAGCTTAATGTCGTGCAGCGCGATCGCGTTTATTTCGTAGGTCAACATTGGCATAGTTCAGATATTTTTGCAGTTCATGCCATGCTGGATGACTTGTTTAAGTATTTAGGTGAAACACCTTGAATGATTGTTTCTTGAGAACGATATACAAATAGCGATCGCCATCGTTCAACTCAGCTGCGAGAACTCTGCGATCGCGACATCCCTCATCGTTATAGCGGTTTTCAATTGGATGCAATACACATCTAGTAGGGGCGCACAGCCGTGCGCCCCTACAAATATCATCCACACAATCGAGAATTGCTATTAAGCCTATGCAAAAGCTTGCTAATCCCAAGTTATCGATCCGCAGTCACTTTTCTTATAGTCAATTTCGTGCCACAATTAAGAGTAGTTCTCATTTAACTTAGAGAGATGTAGCTGGCTAGAGTGCCGAATGCCAGGGCGATCGCTGTAACTATAGGTTTTTAATGATGAAACTAATTATCATTAAACTATGACAAAAATTCTGACAGATACAGATGAGCAAGAACTGTGGGCAGAAAGCGAGCAGAATGGTAAACTTTCTAGTCAGTCGAAGGGTTTTGAAACTATCACGGTAGGAAAGTTTTCAGATATCTGTAACATCTATAGTTGTTCGACAGAATTACGCAGTGGATTATCTATTTTGGTAGACGATGTAGAGTTTACTAATGACCTTGTATGGATTAAAGATAAATCAGATAACTTACGATTTGGGTTAAGTTTTTTTCTGTCAGGAAAAGTGACGGTTGAACGTCACGGTTTAATCGATAAAACTGATGAATCAGTAGGTAAATACTATTCGGAATGTAACTGCAATCTTCAAGAAACTGAGTGGTGGAAAGCCGGAGAGAAGTTCTCGCGAATATATTTAAGAATTGAACCGCAGCAATTTTTTCAAAGTTTTGGCGAGGAAGATTTAGAACAGATCCCAATTTATCTGCGTCAAGCTGTAATTGGCGATCGCATTCAGCCGTATTACCAGCAAGAAAAAATAACACGGCAAATGCAGCGGGTGTTACGCCAGATTTTGCAGTGTCCTCATCAAGGTTTGATGAAGCGGATGTATCTGGAAAGTCAGGTAATGGAATTGATGATGCTACATTTCCAGCAATTTCAGGAGCAAGCGGATCGCGATCGCAACTTTCCAGCCAGAAATTTGAGCGATGTGGAAAAAATTTATCAAGCCAAAGAAATTTTGCTCAACAATTTAGAAAATCCGCCTAGTCTGCTAGAGTTAGCACGGCAAGTCGGGTTAAATGACTTCAAATTAAAATGCGGATTTCGGCAAGTTTTCGGCACATCTGCATTTAAATATTTGCACGACTATCGACTGGAGAAAGCCAGACAACTTTTAGGATCGGAAGACATGAAAATTGAAGAAGTGGCATTTAGGGTTGGTTTTGATAGTCGCAGCTACTTTGCTTCAGCTTTCCGCAAAAAGTTTGGCGTAAATCCCAAACAATACTTGCAGCATTGCCAAAAATCCCGCTAGCGTTCAGAAAAAAAATCCCTCTAGCGTTCAAATTAGAAATACCGATCGCCTACTATACATACACTGCCAGTTTAGTTAGGAAATTTTCTTAATACTGTCTTGTGGTGTGAGGGAGTGTAGGTGGAGCGATGAAGTTAGATAAATTCTTTCAAAGTCTGCTACTAACAAGTGCGATAACCCTAACGGGATGCTTCGCTTACGTGCTTTTGCTCGGTACTCCGGCAAAAGGTGAGGAAGTAGGAGCGCAGATTCGAGAAGTTGACAACAATATTCCCCAACTAAGCGAAATTGAACTTCCCGCAACAACCGCTCAAACACTTGTACAGATGCCAACCAACCCCTCTTCCATCCCCCCTTACCAAGGGGGGAAACAGGGGGGTGAAGCCGTCCCCCCTAAGCAAGTGAACCCCCCTTTCGTTCCTCCAGACCAAGGGGAGGATCAGGGGGATGTCGTACAAATTACAGGAGTTGTGGCAAATCCCACCGAGAAGGGTGTGGAAATCATTTTACAAACCACTCAAGGCAAAGTGCTTCAGCCTGTAACTCTGGCTTTGGGCAATACGTATATTGCAAATATTCCCAATGCCGTATTAGCACTTCCCCAAGGAGGAGAATTTCGTCAAGATAATCCTGCTAGTGGAATTAGTCGCGTGGCTGTAACTCAAGCTACTGCCAACAGTATACGAGTCGCTGTGACAGGGGAAACAGCTTTGCCGCAAGTGCAACTGTATGACTCTCCCAATGAAGGGTTGGTTTTTAGCTTCACTCCAGGTACATCCACCGCTCAAACGGGTGAAACCCAGCCAGAGAAACCATTGGCGGACGAGCAGGAAATTGTGGTGACAGATAAGCAAGACAGTTATCGCGTGCCAGATGCGGGTGTGGGGACGAGAACCGATACGCCGCTGCGCGATATTCCTCAATCAATCCAAATTATTCCGCAGCAGGTGTTACAAGATCGGCAAGCCAGGGGTATTACAGAAGGGTTGGAAAACGCACCTGGCATCACCTCAATTACCAGTGCTGCTGACGGTAGGGACTGGTTTAGTTTCCGAGGCTTTGAAAATTACACTGGTTTCCTGATTAACGGCATTCCCGACCCGCAAATTTCTGTTAATGGTGGTTTTGTCAATGCGGAACGTTTGGAGGTGTTGAGAGGACCTGCCGGCGCTTTGTATGGTGAAACTGGATCTCTCAGTGGCACGATCAATATTGTGACTCGACAGCCGTTGAGCGATCCATTCTACGAAATCAGCGCGTCGGCTGGTAGCTTCAACGACTATCAAGGTATCTTCGATCTTTCTGGTCCTTTAAATAATTCTGGAACAGTACTGTATCGCTTGATTGGTAGCTACCGTAACTTCGATAATTTTATCGATTTTTTTGAAGGGAGTGAAACGTTTATTGCCCCTAGCCTGGCACTGAAGCTAGGTTCAAATACCGATCTCATTTTTGAAGGTGATGTCAACATTTTAAATCGGCAAGATGGAGACACAGGTCAACCGATTTTAGGCACTGTACTGGAAAACCCAAACGGGGAAGTCAGCTCCAGTTTCAACCCAGAAGGTCCCACAGACAATTTACGGATATTTAACGGCAGAATTGGATATCGTTTAGAGCATCGTTTTAGTGAAGATTGGAAACTGCGGAATGCATTCCACTATACGTTGTATCATGACGCTAAGGGAGAGGTTCTCTTTTTCAATGATAGCCTTGCAGACGACAACCGGACGCTCAACCGAACCTTTTCGGCGGGCAAATCATACTACAATACCTTCTATCTAGATGCCGATCTACTCGGTACATTCACCACAGGATCTATTGAACATCAACTTCTGGTTGGCTTCAGCCTAAATCGATATACGATAGATAGTAAATATAGAAGTGGAGATGCTCAACCTGTTGACATTTTCGATCTAGTTTACGATCAAACTGTGGATCTTACAGGATCGCCTACGACTGACAGCTTTACAACTAGAGATACACTGGGAATCTATCTCCAAGACCAAATTACGATTGCAGAAAATCTCAAACTTTTGTTGGGCGGACGGGTAGATTTTTTTGAGGAAGCTACAGAAGATCGCCTGACAGATGAAGAAACTAGTCAATCCGACACGGCATTTAGTCCACGAGTGGGAATTGTCTATCAACCTATTCCACCTATTTCTCTCTATGCCAGTTATGCTCGCTCCTTTGCACCCACCATTGGTAGAGCTGCGGGTGGAGACATACTTCTACCAGAACGAGGCACGCAATATGAGATAGGTATCAAAGCCGACATCAGCGATCGACTTTCAGCCAACCTTGCCTTATACGATTTAACTCGCTTCAATGTGACGACAGACGATCTTGATAATCCAGGCTTTTCGGTGCAAACTGGAGAACAAAACAGTCAAGGGATTGAATTGGATCTTAGTGGCGAGATTTTACCAGGGTGGAATATTATTGGGGGCTATGCTTACACCGATGCCAAAGTCGTAGAAGACAACGTAATTCCCGAAGGAAATCGGAGGTTTTCTGCTCCAGAACACTCGTTCAACCTATGGACAACCTACAGAATTCAAGACGGCGATTTGCAGGGTTTAGGGTTTGGTATAGGCTTTTACTATCTTGGTGAGAGATGGGCAGATACTACGAATACAGTAGAGTTACCCAATTTCCTCCGCACCGATGCCGCGATTTTTTACGAGCGCGAGCAATTCCGTGCCGCTGTGAATTTCCGCAATATTTTTGATGTAGAAAGCTACACGGGTACTGGCTCCGATACTTTTGTCACTCGCAACGCTCCTTTCACCGTCCAAGGAACAGTTTCTTGGCAGTTTTGAAATTGTTAGATAGTCATGAGAATTTCTATTCGATACGTGGCTTTTTTCTTACTTTTCATGACAGCTTGCTACCATCCTGTCATGCGAAATTCTCATCTCTCCTTGAAGCCTTCTGTTGAGTGTCGAGTCATTCAGCATGAATTTGGCGAAACCTGCGTCCCACTGAAACCACAGCGGATTGTTGCCTTAAACCCTGACATTAATCTCGATCCTCTAATCGCTCTCGGTATCGAGCCAATTGGTTATACGTCCGATCGCATTAAAGGGAAAGAAGTTCTTTCTGGTGTATCGCTTGATGATGTTAAAGGAGCCACAAATGTTGGGAAGCCAGATCAGCCTTCAATGGAAAAAATTTTTATGCTCAAACCGGATTTAATTTTAGCAACAAAGTACCATCCGTATCAATTCTTATCTGCGATCGCACCTACCGTTGTAGTGCCTTCTCCGAACCTTGAGATGCCAGGTAATGAAGCATTCTTTAAGGAAAATCTGCGATATGTAGCCACAGTTCTTGGCGAAGAGGCAAAAGCAGAGGAAATTATAGATCGATACCAAAACCGCATTGAAGACTTACAGCGACGCTTAGGCGATCGGTTGAAACAGATCGAAGTTTCCGTAATTTATTATATTCATGGTCTTGTTTATACACCAGCAAAAAACTATGATGCAACTGCTGATGTTCTAATCGATCTGGGGCTACGCTATAAACTTCCACCTTCTGGCAAGTCTTTCAGTATTGAAAGCATCGATGAATACAATACAGATATTTTATTTATTATCAATTTGGAACGAAAGCCACTCAGTTTTTTTCGTCAACATCCTATATTTAGTCGTCTCAAAGCAGTCAAAAACAATCGAGTTTATCTTGTACCTTTAGAAAGATGGGACACTAGGGGTATTTTAGGAGCGAATCAAATCTTGGATGATTTGTTTAAATTCTTGTTACAAGGTAGATAAAATTTCTGTTTTCCTGAAATACAGAATTAATATTACAATAACCAAGTCATTGAGAATCTTTATAAATACCTCGTCAACACACCTTAAACTATGCCCAAACACGTTCTCTTTGTCTGCAAATCTTGTCACCGTGGCTCTGAAGAACCACCAGAAGGTCAACCTACTGACGGCACTATTTTACTTGACAAAATCAATTATTTATGCAGCAAAAAATTCTCATCTGATGAAGTTGAAATTCAGCCAGTTGGATGTTTATGGGCTTGCTCTCAAGGCTGTGTGGTATCAGTATCTAGTCAAGATAAACCGACATATCTGTTTGTCAATCTTTCAACAGAAGAAAGTGCAGCAGCATTAATAGAGTTTATGCAATTATATATCAAGAGTCGTAAGGGAAATATCGCTTGGGAAAAGTTTCCTGAAATATTGCGATCGGCTATCTTCGCGCAAATTCCCCCTGTAGCTACTACGAAAAAGTCCGCGTAATTTTTAGTCAATACGTTGTCTGCGTTGGACGTTTATCATGTCATCTACACCAAATTCTTATGTGCGAGTCTCCAAAAAGCATCCACTTCTACGATTGTTAGGCTATGCCAAAAACCACCGTCCTCAAATCTGGATTGCTGTCACCTGTACGATTCTCAACCAACTCTGCGACCTCGCACCATCCTATCTAATCGGTGTTGCAGTCGATGTGGTAGTAGAAAAAGAGAATTCTCTGATTGCTCAAATTGGCATAACTAACATTGTCGGACAGCTAGCAGTACTATCGCTATTAACTTTATTAGTTTGGAGCCTAGAATCACTCTTTGAATTTTTATACGATCGCCTCTGGCGTAATCTTGCCCAAACCATCCAACACGAATTACGCCTCGATACCTACAGCCATTTACAAGAACTAGAACTGAGCTATTTTGAAGAACGCTCCACCGGAGAACTTTTATCAATTTTGAATGATGATATCAATCAATTGGAAAGATTTCTCAATTCTGGAGCAACAGAAATTCTGCAATTTCTCACCGTTGTTTTTGCTGTGGGTGGCTCGTTTATTCTGATTGCTCCTAGTGTTGCTCCTTTCGCAATTTTACCGATTCCCTTCATATTTTGGGGTTCCTTTGCTTTCCAAAAACGACTCGCTCCCCGCTATGCAGATGTGCGCGAAAAAGCCGGATTAATTAGTAGCCGTTTAGCCAATAATCTCTCAGGGATTGCCACAATTAAAAGTTTCACTACCGAAGACTACGAGCGCAGTCGCGTCCTTGATGAAAGCGATGCTTATCGACGTAGTAACAAAAAAGCGATCGCCCTTTCTGCTGCTTTTTATCCTTTAATTCGCTTTGCGGTTGTGGTGGGTTTTATTGCCACGCTATTTTTTGGTGGTGTTGCTGTGGCAAACGATCGCCTCAGTGTAGGAACCTACGGTTTCTTAGTATTCATCGTACAGCTATTACTTTGGCCCTTTGCTTCTTTAAGCCAGATTATGGACGAATATCAAAGAGCAATGGCTTCGATCCGCAGAGTTATGGGATTGCTAGATACTCCAATTGCCATTTCTGGAGGCGATCGCACTTTACCATTAACAGTAGTACGCGGTGAAGTGCAAATAGATAATATCACCTTCGCATATAGCGATCGCCACAATATATTAAAAAACCTATCACTGCATATTCCAGCAGGAGCGAATATCGGCGTTGTCGGTGCGACGGGTTCGGGTAAAAGTACGCTAGTCAAGTTACTGCTGCGCTTTTACGAAATCCAAAGCGGACGCATTAGGATTGATGGAGTCGATATTCGAGAATTACAACTAGGAGAACTGCGGCGTTGCATCGGTTGGGTAAGCCAGGACGTATTTTTATTTCACGGTACGGTAGCTCAAAATATCGCCTATGGTAACTTAGTAGCTAGCGACGAAGAAATAGTCCACGCTGCCCAGTTAGCTGAAGCACACGAGTTTATTCTGGAATTACCGCAAGCATACGATACGATTGTCGGGGAACGCGGTCAAAAGCTTTCTGGCGGACAAAGACAAAGAATTGCGATCGCCCGTGCGATTCTTAAAGACCCGCCGATACTAATATTAGATGAAGCAACATCTGCGGTGGACAACGAAACTGAAGCCGCAATTCAAAAATCTTTAACTAAGATTACCCAAAACCGCACCACTATAGCCATTGCTCACCGTCTTTCCACAATTCGCCACAGCGATCGCATTTATGTGATGGATAAAGGTGAAATTGTCGAGCAGGGGAAGCATGAGAACTTACTAGCACTTGATGGCATTTATGCTAGTCTTTGGCGAGTGCAGTCTGGAATTTAGAACGCGGATCTCCAACTAAATTCACTGGAGACATTATCTTATCTTCTCATTTTTCCATTAAGAATAAGAGTTGCAAATTTTACGAAGAAGGAGTCAGGAATCAGGAGTCAGGAGAAAAAAATATAAAATTGCTGCTTGAAATTACTTCTCAAGATAGATGATCGAGTCATGAAAATTCAAATATCTTAACAATCGCGGACATAGCAAACCTAGTTCATTGATGAATGTATGGTAGGAACCTCATAAAAGCGGTAATTTTTCCTGCCTACTCCACAAATTGCATCAAGGATTGTTATAGAAAGCTATTTGATTTTCATGTTACTCCTCAGCTTTAAAAAGAGTAAACGGTAAAACCTATAACGTTCTAAAATGTCAACACTCATCCGGCTTGAGCAAAGGACTACTACTGATGCAAGCTGTAATTGCTAGTTTTTTAACTGCTAAACCTGCTGCATCTACATGTTTGCGATCGCATTTTGAAATAGTAGATTTGAAATAGTAAAGCTTAGAATATCTTATGGAAGCACTACCCACAGTTAAAGCTACTCCTGCTCAGCACGAGCTAACCGATTCAAAAGTAGAAATAGATAATTTAATTACAGCACCACATGAAGAAACTGAACTCGATTTAGAGTTTCTTTATACTAGAGATATCGAATTTCGCCAAGAGACAATTTATTTTCTTGTGGTCGATCGCTTTCATGATGGCGATCCAGATAACAGCGAAGGACCAAACCCAGAACTCTACGATCCCGACGGTCAAGAATGGGGTAAATATTGGGGTGGTGACTTACAAGGCGTAATCGATAAACTCGACTATCTCAAAGGCATGGGAGTAACGGCAATTTGGCTGACTCCTCTATTCGAGCAAATTGAAGATTTATTTATCGAAAGTGCAGCAATTCATGGCTACTGGACGAAAGACTTTAAACGCCTTAACGCACGTTTTATCGGTAAAGACGAAGAACCATCTTTGAATAAAACTCAAGAGACAAGAAATACGACATTCGATCGCTTGATTGACGAACTGCACAAGCGAAAAATGAAGTTAATTCTCGATATCGTCTGCAACCACAGCAGCCCTGATATTAGCGGTGTTAAAGGAGAATTATACGACGACGGCGTAAAAATTGCTGACTTTAACGACGATAAAAATAACTGGTATCACCACTATGGTGAAGTGACCAACTGGGAAGATGAATGGCAGGTGCAGAACTGCGAACTTTCCGGTTTAGCGACATTTAACGAGAATAACAACGAATATCGCAATTACATCAAATCAGCAATTAAGCAATGGCTAGATCGGGGTGTAGATGCTTTACGGGTAGATACAGTCAAACATATGCCAATCTGGTTTTGGCAAGAATTTATCGCTGATATTCAAGCCCATAGACCAGATGTATTTGTATTTGGCGAATGGATTTTCAGCCATCCGGCGGACGATCTCTCGGTAGAATTTGCTAACTGTTCGGGAATGTCAATTCTCGATTTTGGTCTATGCGTAGCAATTCGAGGAGCCTTAGCGCAAGGTGCTGAGGGTGGATTTCAACTGATCCAAGATGTTCTCGATCTCGATTACCGCTACAACGGGGCAACGGAATTAATCACGTTTATTGACAATCACGACATGCCTCGTTTCCAGTCGCTCAACTCCGATCCGGAAATGTTGCGAGTGGCGATCGCCCTAATTATGACATCTCGTGGTATACCTTGCCTCTACTACGGTACGGAACAGTATCTGCACGACGATACCAATGGGGGGAACGATCCCTACAACCGACCGATGATGACGAGTTGGGACAATGACACCGAAATTTACCGCTACATGCGATTACTATCTGGTCTGCGGCGGCTGAATCCAGCCGTATCTGTCGGCAGTCACCAACAGCGTTATATTACCCCAGATGTCTACTGCTATGTCAGACGCTATGGTGAGTGTACCTGCTTTGTTGCCATGACTCGCGGTGAAGCCGTCACGGTTGATGCGGTCATGACAGATTTACCCGATGGCGAACATACTTGCGTCCTGACGCGGCGGAAATTTACTGTGGAAAACGGCACGATCCACAATTTAGAACTGGGACGAAGAGAGATTGTAGTTCTCAGCCATATTGGTGAAAGAGCAAAAGGTCAAACTTTGATTAGAGTACAGTTAAATGGCGTTGATACTCAGCCTGGAGAAAGAATTGTTGTCAGTGGCGACTGTCCAGAACTAGGAAATTGGGACATTGGCAAGGCATATCCCCTAGAGTACATCAATGCTAATACTTGGTTTGCCGAAATTCCCTTTGAGGAAAGTGCTGGTAAGCTAATTACGTATAAATACGTGATGCTACGGGAAGGGCGATCGCCACTACGGGAAAATATCGTAGCGCGGCGCTGGGTTGTCGCTAGCGAAGGTACAGTTAAGTGGCGCGATCTCTGGGCACCTGGCAGAGAATCGTAATTAGTCGTTGGTTATTGGTTATTGGTTATTGGTTATTGGTCACTGGTCACTGATAACTGATAATCGTGGTAAGCGTTTTACTCGCAGCTATTCCAATCTAAAGCGGTAGCAATCCGATCTGCCAGTTGCAACGGATCGAAAGGTTTGGCGATCGCATCCACAACTCCCAGACGGGCATATTCTGCGCGATCGGCAGGTTGTACTTTAGCAGTTAACAAAATGACGGGAATGGCTTGTGTGGCTGGGTTTGCTTGCAACTTCTGAAACAAACTAATTCCATCCATATCAGGCATCATCACATCTAACAAAATGGCATCGGGCTGTTCGAGTTGGGCTGTTTGCAGCCCCTCACTGCCCGATTGTGCTGTTAATACCGTCCAGCCACCTAATTTTCTCAAACATGCCTCAATCACCCTAGAGAGGCGTTTTTCATCGTCAATAAGTAGAATGCGTTTGGCTGGCATTAGTAATTGGGGAGTCGAGGGTTAGCTCCATCAAGTATTTCTACTTGTTTAAAGAGGGAGCAGAAAACGGGAAATAGGAAATGTTCTCCGTTCCTGATTCTCTATTTCTTTCTGTAAATAAATCGTACGGCTCTAGTAGAGAACTTTGTATGTACTGTCTCTGCGAACAGCATCTCTACGAATACGACAAGGTTAGCTCCTGTATCTAATTTTGTTAGCGGACAAATCAGCTGGCTAAAGTTCGAGGAATTTGTAAATAACAACTCCACTCGCAGGATGGTTGTCCACTTCCACGTATCCCGATCTAACCATTTCCTTTAGCGTTGCTTCTACCTGAGCAAAACCAGCACCAGTATCCATCACGCCTTGAGTCACGGAAAGTTTACCACCATGCGCCGCCGCAGCTTTGAGCAATCTGACCATCAACTGCTCTTTAGGATTGACTTGGATTGTCTGGGTAGAAACTACCGGATTTGACAGTGGTATGCCAACAGCAGATATGCCCAATTTAGCTCTCAGTTTGGCATTATAATCGTCTACCATGTCGGGAATTAGAAATAAATCGATCAGTTGCCCGACACCAAATAGACCGAAAGTAAAGAGCCACAGCAATCCCGTGGCAATTTTGCCGTTGTAGAAGCGATGCAATCCGTAGACTTGGAGGAAGCAACCCAACCACAGAATATAAGAACTGCTGGTTTTATTCATAAGTTATGTGGATAACCAGGTATCGTATTTTCTATGTTAGAGATTGGGATTGGATTTGACAGGTACGGTTATTTGTCATTGGTCATTGGTTATTGGTCATTTGTGAGTGGTGAGTGGTGCGTGGCTTGATTGTGAATTGTGAATTGGTCTTGACTCCCGACTCCCGGCTCCCGATTCTTATGCACAAATCAGCCGATCTTGCTCAAAAAATAACGAATTTGTAAAAAAAATTGATGGGGTGTAGTAACTCTTAATGTGGTAAACCCATGCGATCGCCCTGAACCCTTGGTAGACTGAATTTCAGATAATAAATTGCGCTCTATCTTTTGTTACAGAGATAAGAACCCCACAAGAGCAAAACGACATGGTAGATTCCCTGAAAAAACCGAGCTTTGAAGAAATACGACCTGGAGTAAAAGCCCCAGCCAAGGAAACCCTACTCACACCTCGGTTTTACACTACAGACTTCGATGAAATGGCGCGGATGGATATCTCCGTCAACGAAGATGAGTTGAAAGCCATCCTCGAAGAGTTTCGTACTGATTACAATCGCCATCACTTTGTCCGAGATGAAGAGTTTGAAAGGTCTTGGGATCACATTGATGGGGAAACTCGCCAATTATTTATCGAGTTTTTAGAACGTTCCTGCACGGCGGAGTTTTCTGGTTTTCTGCTGTACAAAGAACTCAGCCGTCGTTTGAAAGGCAAAAACCCTGTATTGGCAGAGTGTTTCGCGCTGATGTCGCGAGATGAAGCCCGTCACGCCGGATTCCTAAATAAGGCGATGTCCGATTTTGACTTATCGCTGGATTTAGGATTCTTAACCAAGAACCACACGTACACTTTCTTCAAACCGAAGTTTATCTTCTACGCCACCTATCTATCGGAAAAGATCGGTTACTGGCGCTACATCACGATTTACCGTCACCTGCAAGCACATCCTGAAGATCGGATTTACCCAATTTTCCGCTTCTTTGAGAACTGGTGTCAGGATGAAAATCGCCACGGAGATTTCTTCGATGCGATTATGCGGGCACAACCGCAAATGCTCAATGACTGGAAAGCACGGTTATGGTGTCGTTTCTTCCTGCTGTCGGTGTTCGCCACCATGTATCTCAACGACATTCAGCGGGCTAAATTCTATGCTTCCATTGGCTTGAATGCGCGGGATTATGATGTCTACGTGATTGAAAAGACAAATGAAACCGCAGGACGGGTATTTCCGGTAATGCTGGATGTAGAAAATCCAGAGTTTTACCAACGCTTGGATGTTTGCGTCAAGAATAATGAAAAATTGACGGCGATCGCTAGCTCTAATACGCCGAAGTTTCTACAATTCTTCCAGAAATTGCCGTTTTACGTTTCCAATGGCTGGCAGCTCTTGCGGTTATACCTGATGAAGCCCATTGACATTTCTTCATCTCACGGTATGGCACGATAGCAACTTTAAGTTTTGCTCCGCTAAAGTGGTTCTGTACTATGCAGAACCGCTTTTTTTGTGAACGAACCGCCAAAATATCAAAAAATCGGCTTTCATATCGATTTATTCAGACTACGCCGGAGCAGATCCCCCCAACCCCCCTTAACAAGGGGGGCTAAGAGGAAGCAGAGTTGTATTTCCTCCTGTTCAACGGGGATGAGGGAAAATCTCAAAAGACTGATTCCCTCCTTAACAAGGGGGGCTAGAGGGGAATTGAAAAGACTTATCCCCCCCTTAACAAGGGGGGCTAGAAGGGAATTGAAAAGACTTATCCCCCCCTTAACAAGGGGGGCGAGGGGGGATCTCATCGGTATTTCGTTCCTCCTTATTTCTACACCTGCTTGGAGTCAACCACAGCCGCAAAAAACACCCAGCGCCGCCGATTTAGATTTAAAACCAGAAATTATCGAAAATAGCCCAGTTCTACAGCGATGGATGCGTCAAGTACCAAACGTGCTAGAAGATATCAATCGCGATCCGAGTTTTCGCACTCGCTTGCGGCTGGGATATTCTTTTTTTCCCTCTACAAATAATGCTAGCGGTGGGAATTTTGGCGTAGAAGATTTATTTATTAGTAAAAGTGGTTTTACTATTAGTGGAGATTATCAAACAGCCTTCGATCGCGAACGTGAGGCTTACGGTGTAGACTTACGTTACTACGTGCGCCCTTTGGGAAGTTACATCAATTTTGCCCCAACACTCGGCTACCGACATATAGAAACGGGAGGTTATGCCACAGATGGCGTAAATGTAGGCGCAAAAGTACTATTAGTCTTATCTCGCGGCGGTGCGGCAGATATTGCTTTAACTCAAAGTTGGATATCTCTTGGTACGGATGATGAGGTAGGATTGACGACACTCTCTTTCGGCTATGCTGTGACTCGCGATTTACGGTTGTCTACAGATTTACAAAAGCAAAATTCGCGTCAAGCAAAAGACAGTCGCGTAGGAATTATACTGGAATGGATGTTGTGATCGATCTCTGACGCTCTGCTCAATGAAGTTCTGCCCTCAGTATCAAATCTATCTTTAGACAGATAGTAATGTACGGCATCCAACTTAAGATATATTTAGCTATTCCGCTAGTTCATGTCTTAACAAGACTAAATCGTTCTAACAGCCCGCGTTAAGCGGGTTTTTTCATGCTGACCAAAAAAGAAGACAGGAGACAGGAGACAGGAGACAGAATTGTCGAGCGTCTGTTGTAAACGCGATCGCAAAAACTTTAGTTGGGGGTACAAGCCCCCGTGAAAAGGAGCGATTGAGACAGGATGGGAATGATTCTACAGGGGCGCACGGCTGTAAGCACCGCTTGCAAATTTGATATTTCACCCAAACAGCAAATTGCTTTTTCCTAAGTCGGCTACAAATAACTGCTGCGATCGCTTTGTCTAATAGGAAAGCTTCGATAAAATCCAAAATTGGTAGCGTTACCCCTGCGTAACGCACTGTACGCTGTTGGACTGTATGCTATTGAAAAGAACGAGGCAATAGCAAACATACTTGCATCGACGGAGAGTATCTATGCGTTACAAACTATTAGGTAACAGTGGATTGCGCGTTTCCGAACTCTGCTTGGGGACGATGACTTTTGGCGAAGATTGGGGGTGGGGAGGTTCTTACGACGAAAGCCGCAAAATGTTCGATGCCTTTGCCGCAGCTGGAGGCAATTTTCTCGATACAGCAAATCTCTACACTAATGGTACGAGTGAAAAGTATGTCGGTGATTTTATCGCAGGCGATCGCCATAAGTGGGTAGTTGCGACAAAGTATAGTTTAAACACTGGTAACGGTGAAATCAATGCCGGAGGCAACCATCGTAAGAATATGGTGCAGGCAGTGGAAGTCAGTTTGCAGCGACTAAATTTGGATTATATCGATTTGCTGTGGTTGCACGCTTGGGATTTCACCACGCCTGTAGAAGAGGTAATGCGCTGCTTCGATGACTTAGTACGCCTGGGTAAGGTGCTATATATCGGTGTTTCCGATACTCCAGCTTGGATTATCTCGCAAGCAAATACCCTGGCAAATCTACGCGGTTGGACACCTTTTATTGGTTTACAGATTGAATATTCTTTGAAAGAAAGGACACCCGAACGAGATCTATTACCAATGGCTCATGCACTTGGGATTGGCGTGACAGCTTGGAGTCCTCTCGGTGCTGGCGTACTGACGGGTAAATACAATCGCCCCGCCGAGGAGACGGACGAACCAGGAAGACTGAGCAATCCCAAAGCATCCCAAATTAGCGATCGCGATCTAAAAATTGCCGAAGAAGTCACTAAAATAGCTGCAGAAATGGGTAAAGCACCTTCACAAGTTGCTCTCAACTGGATACGGCAACAACCAGGCGGGATTATTCCGATTATTGGTTCGCGCAAACTCAAGCAATTTGAAGAAAACCTGGCTTGTTTGGAATTTCAGTTAACTCCAGAACAGATGCAACGTTTAAATGATGTCAGCGCGATCGAACTCGGTTTTCCCCACGATTTCTTGAAAAGTTCGATGGTACAAGATTTTGCCTTTGGTGGAGCGTTGGCTAAGATCGATCGTGTCTAGTCAATGGCTTTTGGCTTTAGGCGATCGCGCATTGGTAATTTCCAATTGCTACATCCAGTGATGGCGATCGCCTTTTAGTCAACTTGCTGTGTTATAATGGCCGAATGCAAGGGCATATAGCTCAGTGGATAGAGCATCAGATTCCGGTTCTGAGGGTCGGGGGTTCAAATCCCTCTATGCTCGTTCTTTGTGTTGAGTGTCAAGCGGTCAAATAATTTAACATTCGACTATTACTTTAGTTAAAACTCTTCATCGCTGGCTGAACTAAATTTCAGTTCGTCTAAAGCATACTTTGATGGAATCTGTCGGTGCTGTTGGCGGACAAGAATTTTGTACAAAGCAATGACTTTAGGAAGAAAGTAAGATCCAGTGGTAACGAGGAATACAACTAAGGCTGAGATAAAACTGAAGGTGAAGAAAATTTCTAACTCTGACATAAATTAATAACCATTCCAAATTGCTATCTAAGTAATTGCTTATATGCCTGCGAATGGGTGATTTCGCTGCCGCAGGCGTGTTAGGGAAGGGAAAAAAAGGAATAATACAAGCGACCACAAGGAAAACGAGCGACGGGGTAAAGTAGAATGCTGGGGCAATTTCCTAGTGCCATTTTGCACGGTAATTATGCCAATGAATGAAATGCTGCTGGCTAATATGACAGTCAAGATGAGTAAGGGAAGCAACATAGAACCTCCTAAGAGTAAAAATGCTGGGTTTTGTTCTGTCATGCATACGCTAACAACTACAGCAAGCAACGGCAATATTTCTTAACCATTAGGAGGAATTGTAACAACTCTAAACAATGCTCTTAATTTTCTGTGGCGATCGTAGAGTCGGAAAGATATGACTCTAAGCAATCCAGGAAATCAGCTTGAACCTTAGTGCAGCTTGACTAAGAGGTAAAAAAATTATGAGAAAGCTGTAGAACGTGCGTTCGATTATGATTCCCAAAAACAGCATTAGCGCGATCGCATCCAACTCGTTTGATAATCCCGTACAAACTTTTCCATATCGATCGGCGATCGCTGTAACAAATGCTCGACATCTGGTGTCACTATTGCTGCCAGTCCCAAACGTGCTGTAGTGTAAATGGCGATCGTTACGGCAATAAACTCAGCTTTCCACCCCCGACGGTACATCGAGAGCGCATATTTGAAAATTGCAGGATTTGTGTAAACGATCTGCCTGCCTAAAACGTTTGTAAAGATTTCGGCAACTTCGTAGTAGTCCAGTGCCGAACTTCCGGTGAGATCGTATGCTTTATTTTCATGTCCTGGTTCGGTCATTACTTTCACGGCGACAGCTGCAATGTCTCGCACGTCAATAAAACTAGTTTTGCCTTTACCTGCGGGGACAAAAATCTCGTTGTTGTCTCGAATATCCTGACAATGCGTTGTACTCAAGTTCTGCATGAAGAAACTCGGTCGCAGAAAAGTGTATGGTACACCCAAAGATTTAATGTAGGCTTCGATTTTGGCGTGGGGTGCGATCGCAATCTGTTCTACTCCCAATAGAGATAGAAAGACAACGCGCTCGACACCTGCTGCTTGAGCGGCAGCAATTGCAGGATAAATACATTTCTTTACTTGCGAAATCGCAGGTGGTCTGACTAAGAATAATATAGTCATACCTCGTAAAGCAGGCTCAAACGTTTGGGGTTGCTCGAAATCAAACGCAACTGACTCTACACCAGCAGGCAGATTAATGCGTGAATTAGAATGGCTTCGCATAGCAGCCTTGACTTGATACCCTCGCTCACTTAGCAAGCACACAACTTCAAAACCAACATTGCCTGTAGCACCTGTGACTAGAATTTTATCGCTCATGCCTGCATTCTAGCTATTGCTTTAAACTTAGTTTTACTCTAGTTTTGCTTCACTGCTGCCAAAATAAATTCAATTGCTGCCTCAGTATGTTTTTTTACCATTTCTTGACTGAGGCGATCGCTCTGAGAATTTAAGTGTTTCCAATTTTCGTGTACGGTAAAGTAAAAAATACAAACGCTGAGAATATGAGTCAATGTTAAAAAGGGGTCGAGAGGACGAAAACAACCTGCTTTTATACCGCGATCGAGAACTTTAAGTAAGCGATCGTGTAGACTTTGGACGTTACTTTGCTGAAAATAAAAACCTTGATTTTGACTCGCTTCTTGAAACCAAAGCATCTGACGATGGGGATTTTTTGCTTCGTAGGCGATCGCAACTCGAATAATTTCTTTAAGTGCTTCTTCAGGCGATAAATCATCAAGCTGTAATTGACTTACCATTGCCTGCACTTCATCAACTGGACGTTGCAAAACTGCTTTATATAAACCTTCTTTATTCTCAAAATAGTAGTGAATTGTCGCCGTGGTAATCTGAGCGCGATCGGCAATATTGCTCATTCGAGCGCCTTTAATTCCGTGCTTAGCAAACTCCAATTCTGCGGCATCGAGAATTTGTTGCTGCGTTGCTTCAGCATCTCGAAATTGTTTTTTAAAAGAGTGCGATCGCGCCATGTTTGCTATTCCTCTTCTGGATTCGCAAACAAATCTTTTAAATTGCGTTTACCACTCACAACTCTGACAATTTCAATTCTATCTTCCCCAACTTGATAAATATCTGGCAAGTCGCGGGAAGCAGGTTGAGAGATAATGTACTGACTCATTGCTGAGCTTCTCTTGCCTGTTTTAACTTTGCTAACATCTGATTAACAAATGTTTTACCATCGATTCCTTCCCCGCGTTCGAGCGATGCGATTCCTTCCTCAACCTTAGCGCGAGTTTCAATCATCCACTGCTGGTATTCACGATCATCTTCTTCTAACAAGTGCAGTGCTGCTTGAATGACTTCATCAACATTCTTAAATTTACCTGATGCCAGCAAAGTCTGGACTGTCTTTTCTTGCTCTGGTTTTAAGGTGATATTCATACTGAATATTTTTGTTTACCTTTATCATAAGGTATCTGCCGAGCCTAACTTACTCTATGAGCCTGTATTGGCGGTTTGAACCTGTCAGGGTTGATTTTCATTTAGATTACCAATTTGAAAAAAGAATGCAACACATAGATAAAACCCCTCCCCAGCCCTCCCCTTGGCAAGGGGAGGGTGCCGTTAGGCGGGTGGGGCGATCTGTTGCCAACATTTGCCGAATTGGTAATGGTGGCTATACAAGAGTTATTCTTGAGCGTCTAGTTGGAAAAGGGATGTTAGATGGAGAATGGTATTGGGAGATCTCCACATCCTCTATTCCACCAAACTTGAGAAACATCGGCTCTCGCTTTTTGCTTTCTTGGCAGGATACTTATAATCCTGGCAATTTAGAAGAGATTCGTGCTGCTTATGCAGATCTTCCAATTGTCGAGCTGTTATCAGAATAGCTGAATTGCTTGACGATCGCTTCCTCATCCTTCTAAACTTACTAATTAATTAGTAAGTTAATTTCAGAGGCATTTATCTCATGCTACAAGGCGCACCGTGGCTGCTAGCGCACCGTTCTATGCTTAAGCCGAACCAGCCGATGAAGGTGTCGCTTTACGGTAAAGACTACGTACTTTGGCAGGATAGTACGGGTAAAATTAGTTGCTTGCCAAACGCTTGTCCGCACATGGGTGCAATGCTATCGGAAGGATGGTGCGTAAAAAAATCTGATGGTAGTAGTGCGATCGCTTGTCCGTTTCATGCCTTAGAATTCGATCGCAACGGTTGCACTATTTTACCAGGTACTAACAAACAGACTAAACCCCTATTACAACCATTAGATGTAATCGTCCAAGGCGATTTTATTTGGTCTTACGGTGGATTTGAGCCTAAAATTCCGATTCCGGCAATTTTAAACGAGATTGCAGCAGAGTATGAGTTTATCGGTTACACGGGCGATCGCAGTATCAAAACTGATTTTCTCAGTTTACTGCTCAATATGCACGACTACAACCATCAAAATGGTACTCATCGATCGCTATTTGAAATTGAAGAAGTTCAGCTCAAACAATTTATTGACGATGGATTGCATTCCCACGCCTACATTGCTCAACTCCGAAAAAAACCAAATCTGCAAGATTTTCTCAAAAACCCTGGACTTTTAGCAATGCCTCAAGTATTAGCAGCGCATTTAGAAAACTTCTTTCCATTTATGGGTATGGTACACGGCGAAAGTCCGCTCTTAAGTCTTAAAGAGTGCCATTTTTACCTTCCCGAATCAGCAACTCACTCTCGCGTCTACGTTCTGATGTTCGTGAAGGCATATCACCCGATTGCTCATCTAATTAAACGAAATCTGCTGCGACTAGTTGAAGTCGTCATCGAACAGGATGCAGATATCTTAAGTAAACTATATACCAACACACCTCAACACATCAAACTCAATAACGAGGTGGGTATGGATTGGGTACGGCGCAACTTTGCTAACTTTCCAGAAATTGTAGAACCCAATTTCTCTCGATAACAGTATGCATGTTGCTCCAAAAAATACTGTAGCAAAACATACTAATTGTCAAATTATTGAACCGATTCTTCCGAAGTTTCAATAACTGCCAAACAGAATTGAGAAATAGCCATAATTCCGAAAACAGAAGCTAAATAAGCAGCAGCTAGGAATAGAAGTGCATTTTCAAAAGGAATGAATGAAGTCATGGTGTGAATCTCCGTTGATTAATTCTGAAGTTAAACCAAAAAGGTGAATAGTTTGTGAAGGAAACAGAAATTTTTGGTGAATAGTTTGTGAAACTATGAGGAATTGGTGACGTAGATCTAAATTGCGATCGCCAACTCATTCTCTAGAAATTAACAACAGTACAGCACCCTTTGATTCCGTAAATGCACTAAATACTAAATTAAGTATCGGAGAAATCTTCCACATCTCCACCCGTATCGCGTTCCCAGTCAATATCAGGCATTCGTTCAAAAGCCTCTCGTAACGAAGATTCCCACTGCTTGCGAATTCTAGTCAAATACGGCGCACCCAACCGCAACCGCAGATCGTGCTGGACTTTGAAAGAGTCTTTCTCATATACCACTAAATTAATTGGCGGTCCCACCGAGATATTAGACTTCATGGTGGAGTCAATCGACAGCAACGCACATTTAGCTGCCGCTTCCAATGTCGTGTTAAAATCAAGGATACGGTCTAAGATGGGTTTCCCGTATTTAGTTTCGCCAACTTGTAGAAAAGGAGTTTCACAAGTCGCATGAATGCAGTTTCCTTGACTGTAGATCATGTATAGTTCTGGCGATTGCCCTTGAATTTGCCCTCCCAAAATCAGAGTACATTGGACATCAATACCATCTTGTTTGAGCCATATACGGTCTTGTTCTTGAATCTGCCGAATTTTAGCACCGATGTAGCGGGCAACATCGTAGAGTGTGGGTAGAGTGTGTAGGTTAGCCTCTTCGGGAATTCTAATATCTCTGTGCATCTGCGCGATCGCACCTTGCGTCACCGAAAGATTTCCTGCCGTACAGAGCAAAATGACCCGTTCCCCTGGTTGGGAAAAATCAAACAGCTTTTGATATGTAGATACATAGTCTACCCCCGCATTCGTGCGCGAATCCGCCGCCATGACTAAACCGTATTTGGTAATGATGCCCAGGCAGTAGGTCACAATAGTTTCGGGTCATTTTAACTCTAAGATTTTACAGCAATTAGTTGTTAGTAGTTGGTAGCTGGCGATCGCTATTCTTCTTGGTTTACCCCTAGCAACCTCTCTCTTGATAGAAGCTGCGGACTGAACAGACAACTTATAAGTAACGTGTAATCGTACGTGGACGAGTGACATTACCTCATGGCTAATCTTTTAGAAACTGCCCTCAACGCGGGAAACTTCAACACTTTGGTCAAGGCTGTTGATGCCGTTCAATTGAGAGAAACTCTTGATAGTCCTGGTCCTTTGACAATTTTTGCCCCAACTGACGAAGCCTTCGCCAAACTGCCAGAAGGGACTTTAGATTCGCTGCTGCAAGACATTCCGAAACTGAAAAAGATTGTGGCTTATCATGTTGCTTTTGGTGATGTGAGATCTGACGACTTGGGACAAATTAACGAAGTGGAGACAGTTGAAGGCTCAATTCTGGCAGTTGAGTCTGCTGATGGTACGTTTAAGGTAAATGACGCTCCTATCCTTAAAACTGACATTCTCACAGATAACGGAACGATCCATGCGATCGATGCAGTGTTGATGCCTGCGATCGTAGCTGGAAAGTAGGAGATAGGAAAAGAAGCAGAGGGAAAACGGAGCTGAGGGAGAAAAATACTCCTGTACGGGCGCTCCTTAGCAAAAGATTCATGGGCTGGCGATCGCTCTTCGTTCAAAACTCGCCCCTACGACTCCTGGCTCTTGTCTTCACTGGTCACTGGTCATATCATGTCCGGTTGATTGACTGCAAATTCTATAAGGGCGGGTTTATTAAGTTGTTCTTACTGTGTATGAAGATCTCTGGTAAAACCCGCCCCTACAATCATCTGGCTATTTGAACGGACACAATATCACTGGTCACTGACAACTGACAACTGACAACTGACAACTGATAACTGATATTTGGTAACTTAGTGTACTGCATTACCAAATAAAATCTGGTTCAATTAGATAGAACATTCTAATTGAGTCAGGGCTATGACTGAAACTACTGTCAAAGCAGAGATTGAAGCGCCGTTGCGTCCGATTAGTAAAGAAGGGCTAGAAAAATTGGCGGCGACTGCTAAGGCAAATCCCAATGTTGTCAAGTCCTTGAAGGTGAAGACGGTTTGTGAAGGGCAATTTCGCAATTTAACCTACGTTCGGGATCTTCCAGAACACGTCATTGACGAACCTCCTACCTTGCTAGGACAAGACACAGCACCAAACCCATCAGAAGCAATGCTAGCCTGTTTGGGTTCCTGCCTATCTGTAGGTATCCATGCTAACGCAGTGATGCGGGGGATTACTCTCACCAAGCTAGAACTGGAACTAGAAGGCGATATCAACATCACAGGCGTTTGGGGAATTGGTGACTTAGCAGAGAAGCGGTTGGGATTCACCGATGTCCGTGTCAAAGTGGACTTGGAAGGAAATGCCAGTAAAGAGGAACTAGAGGATTTGGTAGCTCATGCTAATTTCTGGTCGCCAGTTGCTAATACATTTCGTTTACCTGTAAATGTAGATGTTTCTCTGAAGTGAGAGGCAGAAGATATTTTTGTAGAGATGCATAAATAATTATTGCGTCTCTACTCTAAATTGCGTATCTGCTCTAAATTGAGCGCGGATTGATACTAGGAAGACAGACTTGCCGAACTAAGTGAGTCACAATGTAAAGAAATTTAAATAATAAATTAGTTTGTTCTCTCGCTCAAAAATCTGAGTATGCAAGCAGTTTCAAATTTATCAGATCGCGCAGTCGCAAAGACGCAAGCACCTGAAACCATGCTGGTAGAATTGCAAAAGGCGATCGCGACCCAATTAGCACCGCAAGTTGCAGACATCGATCTTAAAGGGCAATATCCCCGCCAGTTCATGCACCTAGTCGGAGAAATAGGCGGTTACAAACAGGCAGTTGCACCAGAGTATGGCGGCACTGGAAACGGCTTAAAAGCAGCAGTCCAAGCGATCGAAGCTATTTCCCAAGAGTGCTTGTGTACTGGGTTTATGGCTTGGTGTCAGATTGCCTGCACCTGGTACATGCAGAATAGCGACAATGCCTATCTCAAACAGCACCTTCTACCCTTAGTTGCTACAGGCAAAGTTCTAGGCGGTACGGGTTTATCTAACCCCATGAAACACTTTGCCGGAATTGAGAAAATTGCTTTAGTTGCCGAACGTTGTGCTGGAGGTTACGTACTTAACGGCATGTTGCCTTGGGTTTCTAACTTAGGTGCAGGGCATCACTTTGGTATTGCCGCTAGATTAGCAAATAGCGATGACTATCTGATGGCGATTGTCTCTGACGAACTAGAAGGGATGACACTGCGTTGCAACGCGCATTTTATTGCTTTAGAAGGTAGCAACACCTATAGCTGTATCTTTCGCAATGTCTTCGTACCAGATAAATTAATTCTCGCTGCCCCTTGCGAAGAATACGTCAATCGCATTCGTCCTGGGTTTATTTTGACGCAAGTAGGTATGGGTTTAGGTCTAGTAGCTAGTTGCATCCAAATTATGGAACGAGCAAATCAACGCTACGGACACGTCAACTGTTTTCTAGACGACCAAGTAGAAGATTTAGCAGCTAGTTTAGCAATTACCCGCGAGAAAACCTACGCGATCGCCACCCAAATGAGCCAGCAAGAAGGCGATCGCCCCCTGTCAAAACAAGCGTCAAAACAAGCGTCAAAACAAGCGTTCAAACAAGTTATTCAAGCCCGCATCAGTGCCTCAGAACTCTCATTACGGGCAGCAAACGCCGCCATGTTACACGTAGGTGCAAGAGGCTACTTACACGGTGGTATCGCCGAAAGAAAACTACGCGAATCGTACTTCGTGGCGATCGTCACACCAGCATTAAAACAGTTGAAAAAAATGTTACACGACATGGAGAAGTCAGAAGTTAAAAGTTAAAAAATAGGAGACAGGAGACAGGAGACAGGAGGAAGAATAAATACAACTTCTTCTTACTTACTACTCACTACTCACTACTCACTACTCACTACTCACTAATAACAAGTTACCAACTACAAAAAAAATATGACGGCTCTACTAGAGTCTCCTAGCGAGAACGGAATATATTCACTAAACGCCAACTGTCCTTGTGGTGGTTCTCATATCGCCGCAGATCATCAGAAATTTCTGGAAGGAATGCCCCAAGATCCAATAGATCTAGTAGATGACCTCTGTAAAATGGGACACTACTCAGGAGAAACTCTAGACTTCGCACGGGCATTAACCCAAGCCGAAATCAGAAAGACTCTGGTACTCCAGATGCTCGATCGCGCCGAACCTGGGCAACGCCAAATCTGTTACGATTTGATCCAGCTTGCCGGAGGACTAGAAGAGGCATTTGCTGCTGCTTTTGGCGATCGCTCAACTCAATTTTTCAGCGATGCATTACACCTGAGTCAGTTTCGCCGCCGTGATTTTCTAATTAAAGTTGCAGCAGCAGCAGCAGTCGTAACAGCTGCTAGTTGTGTTGGTAACAATAACTCGCAAGCACCCACAGCAACTTCAACTAATGTTGCAGATTCGAGTAATTTAGAGAAAACCGATTTAACGATTGGTTTTATCCCTATTGCCTGTTCGATTCCCATCGTTGCTGCGGAACCATTGGGATTTTTTAAAAAGTATGGGTTAAACGTGACGCTGAAAAAAATGCCAAACTGGGCAGCAGTTAGAGAGTCTGCGATCGCAGGCGAACTCGATGCTTACCACATGCTGTCTCCGATGCCAATTGCGATGACTCTCGGTTTGGGTTCTTCTGCCTTCCCAATTCAACTTGCCAGCATTGAGAACATCAACGGGCAATCGATCGCCGTTGCTAACAAACATAGAGATAAAGTCAAAACTGGTGCAGATTTTAAAGGCATGACCATTGGAGTGCCTTTTCCTTACTCAATGCATAATTTATTACTACGCTACTACCTCGCATCGGGAGGATTGAACCCAGATAAAGATGTCAGGCTGGAAATCGTTCCCCCACCAGATTCAGTCGCAAAGATGGCAGCAGGACAAATTGATGCTTTCCTGATGCCAGATAACTTCGGGCAACGGGCAATCTTTGAGAAAATTGGTTTTATTCACCTATTGACTAAAGATCTTTGGCAAGGACACCCGTGTTGTGCCTTTGCTGCTAGTCAAACGTGGATCGATCGCTACCCTAACACCTTCCGCGCCGTCAACAAAGCTATCATCGATAGTGCCGGACACGCTAACGCCGCCGAAAACCGCCAGGAAGTGGCAAAGGCAATGTCCGAACGCAAGTATCTCAACCAGCCAGAACCAGTTCTTACAGCAGTGCTGACGGGTAAATTTGACAATGGTTTAGGACAAACTTTAGATGTACCAGATCGGATCGGTTTCGATCCTTACCCTTGGAAAAGTTTTGCCAAGTGGATTTCTTCTCAAATGGTACGCTGGCAGTTAATGCCTACAGAAAAGGCAAATTATGAAGAAATTGCCAACCAAATTTACATGACAGATTTAGCGCGAGAATTGGCAAAAGAATTGGGACAAAATCCACCCGCAGATTCTACACGTATAGAACAACTCAAGGCTGGTGACTTCGATCCTAGTAAAGTTGAAGCTTATTTACAAGAACAAAAAAAGCAGTTTAGGGTCTAGAGGTGATGGTGGATAATTCCCGACAGTTATCTCAGCAGCGATCTCATTCCAAAGTTCATCTTTGGCAATCTCATCCTTGGCTAAAAAATTCTAATTTACAAGCCACAATTCTATTTTTTCTACTCCTAGCGGCATTGCTACTAGTATGGGAATTGGGAGTGCAACTCAAAGTATTTTCTCCCGTGATGCCCTCAGCCAGTCGAACAATTGCCGATTTTTGGACTTGGATTATCGATCCGTTTTACGACAATGGACCCAACGACAAAGGCATCGGTCTACACCTACTAGCAAGCTTACAACGAGTCGCGCTCGGGTTTTTCATCGGTTCCGCGATCGCCATTCCTCTAGGGATCGCGATCGGTTTATCAGAAGTTGTTTCCAAAGCCGTCGATCCGTTTATTCAACTGCTGCGTCCTGTATCTCCATTAGCGTGGTTGCCATTAGGACTAGCAATTCTCAAAAGTTCCGAAGCAACAGCCTTGTTTGTAATTGCAATTACGAGCATTTCGCCCACGTTAATTAATACTAAATTTGGTGTCAGCAACGTTTCCCGCGATTACCTCAACGTAGCGCAAACTTTAGGGGCTTCTCGCTGGCGCACGATCGCCAAAGTGATTTTACCAGCCGCCGCACCCCAAATCGTGGCTGGGCTGCGAATTAGTATTGGTATTTCTTGGTTAGTGATTGTTGCTGCCGAGATGATCGTAGGTGGTACGGGTATTGGTAGCTTTGTTTGGAACGAGTGGAACAACCTAAATGTCACCAGCATCATCACCGCGATCGTCGTTATCGGACTAGTAGGAGTCTTACTCGATCGCTTGTTAGGACTATTACACAGTTGGGTGTCTTTTGGAAAGTGAGTAGTGAGTGGTGAGTAGTGAGTAGGGAGTAGGGAGTAGTGATTAACCAATTACCAATTACCAATTACCAATTACCAATATGATTTCCTACACCGATACGCTAGATAGTACCCTAAAAGACACGACTCAGTTGGTACTAAAGGATGTGTTTAAAGTCTTTCCTGGAAGACAAAGTTTAGTAGATCGAATGTTACGTCGTACCTCACCAGATTACATTGCGATCGCTGAGATTAATTTAGTAATTTCTGCCAATACCTTTGTTTCGATTATCGGTCCTTCTGGCTGCGGTAAATCGACTCTACTAAATATCATTGCTGGTTTGACCCCACCTACTAGTGGTGCGGTCATGCTAAATGACACAAAAATCGAGCGTCCAGGTCCCGATCGCGGTGTTGTCTTCCAAAACTACTCTCTCATGCCTTGGATGACAGTAGCAGAAAATATCCACTTTGCAATCGAAACTGTCTATCCTAAAATGTCTCGCGATCGGCAAAAGCAAATCGTGCGAGAATATATCGATTTAGTTGGGTTGCGGGGTGCAGAACGCAAACATCCCCACGAACTATCGGGAGGAATGAAGCAAAGAGTTGGTATTGCTAGGGCTTTGGCGATTAATCCGCAAATTCTCTTAATGGACGAACCATTTGGCGCTTTAGATGCTTTAACGCGAGGTTTCTTACAAGACGAAATTGCGCGGATTTGGGAACAAGAACATAAAACGGCAATTCTGATTACCCACAGTATTGAAGAGGCTTTGTTACTATCAGATAAAATTGTAATGATGAGTCGGGGTCCCGCCGCTCAAATTGTCGAAGTCCTTGATGTACCTTTTCCCCGTCCTCGCAGACGCGAAAGCCTCGATTGCTACCCCGCATATCACGAACTAAAAGCCGAACTAGAGTTACACCTATCCCGCGAAACCCGCGCCGTTGAAGAGTTGCGGGTTTAGGTTTATGAATAGACAAGGAGACAATACAATTCACAATTAAGTCGCGCATCACACATCACTCTCTTGTCAACTACCGATTACCAATTACCACTACTACGCAGCTAATGTCGTGGAGGAAACTCTCGCGGGGCGCTGCTTCACTACTCACTACTCACTACTCACTTCTTAAATGGTTAACCTGAAACGCACTCGCGAGGATATTTTAGCTTCAGTTTTAGAGCTGATTCAGCATCAAGGGTTCCAATCTACAGGACTCAAAGAATTATTCAGTGTCAGCGGTACTTCGTCTGGCAGTTTTTATAATTACTTTCAGTCTAAAGACGAATTAGCCCATGCTCTAATTGACTATAAGTGGCAGCAAATTAAGACTAATATTATCGAGCCTGCTGCCGAAGCTACTGTCGATTCAATTGCCCAACTTTTTTGGATCATCGATCGCCTAGAAGCAAAACACTTACACGAACCAGACTGTGGCGGCTGTTTCTTGGGCAACTTAATTGTCGATTTAGCAAAATACGACACTGCATTTCAAGCACATCTGATCCAAGTATTTGATGAGTGGCAATTCGCGATCGCTCAATTACTCTATCAAGGAAAAATGCAGTTGCGATCGGATGTCGATCCCGATGATTTAGCCGAGCAACTTTTAAATGCGATCGAAGGTACGCTACTTCTAGGGCGCTTATACAATCACCCCAACCGTCTACAGCGCGGCTTTAACAACGTGCGACAAATGTTGTACGCAGCACTGAGACAGTGAACAGTTATCAGTTATCAGTTGTCATTAGTCATTGGTCATTCGTGAGCGGCTAATTTTAACTTTTGACTTTTAGCTTTTGACTTTTAACTTATTCTCTGCGTCTTCTCTGCTTGGAGACAGTTAACGGTGGTAGTTCTGAATTAGAGGAGTGGTAGGGTAAATAGTGTTGAGCAACGGGTTGGGGTGCTTCTGGCTGTCGCTTTTGCGAAACTATCCACCAGCGCAAAGCGATCGCAACTCCTACAGTTCCCAGTCCAATTGCAAACAAAGACCAGCGATCGCCGAACCCGCCAATAACTGCATTGACTAGCCCAATTGTGATTAAAAAAGCAGGTAGCGGTTCTCTTCTATATGCTGACTTTAAAAATCTAGGTAATGCGGCGTTCATTTCGATATGGTGACTTTATATTTTAGCTATCATCTTAGATTACTTACAATCTTAAGACCTACTGCTCAAAGCCGCTTGTATCTTAAGGTACTGTATTGCTCTGTAGGTATTACTACTATACCTCACTCACTTGAGTTATTATCGTCGATCGCTCTAACCAATACCATAAGCAGCACTATTGCGACAAGCGGCACTATTGAACGATTACTTCAATCCCAGCCAAGCTAACACGCCCTGTCCGGTCACGACTTCGATAATTACCATTAATAAAAAACCGATCATAGCAGCTCGTCCGTTCAAGCGTTCGGCATATTCGTTAAAGCCAAACTTCGGTTCTTCTAGCTTAGGTGTGGTCGTGGGTTGAGGTTGAGCGGTCATGTTCTTGTCCTTATGTATTGCACGAATTTGCTGAAGGCAATGCCGAGTCGTAGCCTAGAAAGTGTAACAACTTCCTGAGAAACGAGTACGGCAGTTATTTACAATTTTTAACTATATTACACACATTTTGACACTTTTTCGCGCCATTTGGTGTTAGGAAAAGGGCAAGTGAGGAGTCCTAGGGGCGGGTTTAGCAAGTAGATTGTCAGCTCAGCTCACTACTCACTACTCACTACTCACTTTCCACTGAATAACTGATAACTGATAGTTGTCAAGCATAAGCTAGAGAGAGGAGTATCCAAAAGAAAAACAAATGGAAATAGGCGTTCCCAAGGAAACAAAAGACCAAGAATTTCGGGTGGGGCTGAGTCCTTCTAGCGTGCGGGTACTGCACGAAAACGGACATGCTATTTTTGTCGAAGCAGAAGCTGGAACGGGGGCTGGATTCACCGATACAGACTACCAACAAGCTGGAGCGCAAATCGTTTCTCAACCGGAAGGCGCGTGGAATCGAGAGTTAGTGGTGAAGGTAAAAGAACCGCTTCAGCCGGAATACAAATTTTTGCAAAAAAAGCAGCTATTATTTACCTACTTGCACTTAGCAGCCGATCGCGCTTTGACGGAGCATTTGATTGATTGTGGCGTAACGGCGATCGCTTACGAAACTGTAGAACAACCAGGTAATAACAAGCTTCCTTTACTCACCCCCATGAGTATTATTGCAGGTCGCCTCTCCGTCCAGTTTGGCGCTCGATTTCTCGAACGTCAGCAAGGGGGACGGGGTGTACTCTTGGGTGGCGTACCAGGCGTAAGACCAGGTAAAGTTGTCATTTTAGGTGGTGGAGTTGTCGGTACGGAAGCAGCTCGAATTGCTGTGGGGATGGGTGCAGCCGTACAAATTTTAGATGTCAGTGTCGATCGCCTAGCTTACTTAGAAACTATATTTGGCTCTAGAGTCGAACTGCTTTATAGTAATTCTGCTCAAATTGAAGCTGTTGTCTCCCAAGCCGATTTACTCATTGGTGCTGTCTTAGTCCCTGGACGCAAAGCGCCGATTCTCGTTCCGCGTAACTTAGTCAAACAGATGCATCCTGGTGCGGTAATTGTGGATGTTGCTGTGGATCAAGGCGGTTGTATCGAAACTTTGCACCCAACTTCTCACACTAACCCAGTTTATGTAGAAGAGGGAGTCGTCCACTATGGCGTTCCCAACATGCCTGGAGCTGTACCTTGGACGGCAACCCAAGCGTTAAATAACAGTACACTACCATACGTGTTGCAATTAGCAAACTTGGGTCTAAAGGCTGTGGAAGTTAATCCTTACCTTGCTGCTGGTGTTAACGTCCAAAACCATCGCCTAGTCCATCCCGCCGTCCAGCAGGTGTTTCCCGATTTAGTTAACTAAATCGTGTAGAGACGTTACATGTAACGTCTCTACACATGTAACGTCTCTACTTCGTTGTCAATATGTAGTCATAATGACTATGATGTAAATAACTGCCATGACCTAGCTAGGAATTGGGCTGTAGGTAGAGAGGTTTCATATGGCTCGTATCGATTTGCGTCGTCCCCAAAACACAGATGGGGATTTTTATGTCGATAGCACTTGTATTGACTGCGATACCTGTCGTTGGATGACTCCAGAGATATTCAATCGTACTGGCGAACAATCGGTAGTCTATCACCAACCGACTAACGAAACAGAAAGATTAAAGGCATTACAAGCTTTACTTGCTTGCCCTACCAGTTCGATTGGCACAGTAGAAAAACCAAAAGATATCAAATCTGCTCAGGAAAGTTTTCCAATTTTGGTAGCAGAAAATGTTTACCACTGCGGCTATCATGCCGAGAATTCTTACGGTGCGGCAAGTTATTTGATTGTGCGTCCCGAAGGAAATGTATTAGTAGATTCGCCCCGTTTTACACCACCTTTGGTCAAAAAGATAGAAGAAATGGGGGGGATTCGATATATGTATCTCACTCACCGCGATGATGTTGCCGATCATCAAAAATACCACGAACATTTTGGTTGCGATAGCGAAGCGGGGCGCGAAGGCGCACTTCGCATTCTCCATACAGACGAAATTTCCAGTAATACCCGCAGTGTAGAGGTGAAATTGCAGGGTAAAGAACCTTATCAATTAGCTCCCGACCTGTTAATTATTCCCGTACCTGGACATACCAAAGGACATACAGTTTTACTCTACAAAGACAAGTTTTTATTTACAGGCGATCATATTGCTTGGGATGACGACGACCAAATATTGGCAGGTTTCCCAGGTGTCTGCTGGTATTCTTGGTCAGAACTAATTAAGTCTACCCGCCGCTTGCTAGATTACTCATTTGAATGGGTGTTACCAGGTCACGGTCGCCGCTACCATGCAGATACAGTCACAATGCGGCACAAACTCAAAGAAGGTATTGAATGGATGGAACGAATTAGGTAGACGACAGATAAGCAAAGCCCAAGCTGTAAAATCGCTAAGATGGATGCAGAATTTGGGAAAAGCGATTGACTGAAGTTGTCATCGGCTTAGATTTGGGTACGGGAGGAGTGCGATCGCTCGCTGTTGACCTTCAAGGGAAACCGATCGCGCAGACAACGAGAAGCTATCCCCTGTTAACGCCACAGCCTGGTTGGACAGAGCAAAACCCTGCTGATTGGGTCGCAGCCAGTCTAGATGCTCTATCCGAGCTTACCTCAAAGCTGAACGGACAGCGAGCGATCGCTCTGGGTTTATCGGGACAAATGCATGGCATGGTTCCGCTTGATGCCGATAGTAAAGTTATTAGACCAACAATTTTGTGGAACGACCAGCGCACGGGTAAAGCGGTTGATGCGATTCACACTGCGATCGCTGGTCAAGAGCTAATTAGGCGCACGGGTAATCCGGCAATTACAGGATTTCAACTGCCAAAGGTGGTGTGGTTGCAAATGGCAGAACCGCAAGCATACAACCGCCTACATAAAATTCTTCTACCAAAAGATTACCTCGGATACGTGCTGACAGGAGAAGCAGTGACAGAGCCATCTGATGCATCTGGGACGGGGTGTTTGAACTTGTCGCAGCAGCGGTGGGATGCGGACGTACTGAATGCCCTAAAGATCGATCCAGGGCTATTTCCTACCGTGGTTGAGTCTAGTGCGATCGCCGGACGGTTGAAAGCGGAAATTGCCGCACATACAGGGCTACCTGCCGGATTACCTGTAGTTGCAGGTGGCGGCGATAATGCAGTGGCGGCGATTGGCTTAGGCATTTCCAGCAGTCATTTAAACCGAGGTAGTTTGAGTATCGGCACGTCAGGAGTTATTTTTGTACCGTGCGATCGCCCAATTCCCGATCCGGAAGGTCGGGTGCATTTATTCTGCCATGCAGACGGTGGCTATCACTTACTAGGGGTAACGCTAGCGGCTGGTGGGGCGCTGCGGTGGTATCGAGATACGTTTGCCTCGCAGCTTGCCTTTACCGATTTAATGGCAATGGCAGAGCGATCGCTACCTGGGGCGCGTGGCGTGCTATTTTTGCCCCATTTAGCCGGAGAACGCAGTCCCCATCTCGATCCCGATACTCGCGGGGCTTGGGTTAACCTATCCTTGGCTCACACGCAGGCAGATCTGATCCGTGCTGTACTAGAAGGCGTTGGATTCAGCTTGCGGACGGCAATGGCGATCGTAAGTAAAATTACACCCGTTTATCAACTCTTAGCAACGGGTGGTGGGGCTAGATCGAATACTTGGTTGCAGATTTTGGCTGATATTTTGCAAACAGAACTGATCGCCCCCGCTTTTGCCGAAGGAGCCGCTTATGGAGCCGCCATCTTAGCAATGGTAGGGGTTGGTGCGTATCCAAACTTAGAAGCTGCGTTTAAAATGCTGCCCCAGGACAGCAAAGTCGTACAACCGCAAGCAAATTCTGAGTACGAAACAGCATTCGGACGATATAGTTTACTGTACGAATCCCTCAAAGCCGTTCGTTAACGAACTCAATCTGGAAAAGCCACACCAGTCATTGGATCGCGGATATACAGCCCTAGTGTAAGCGATCGCATTGCTTCATCCCAAACGGGTATTAGCTGCTCGGCTTGGTCTGCCCAATAATCGAATGTAATTAAACATTGAACGTTTGACCCCAAACCAATGCAAATCCGCGAAAAAGCTTCGCGTGGTTCTGCTTGAGTGTCGATAAATTTAATTTCCGTCCACACAATCCTAGCGGTTTGGCGCTTAAGGGTGATAATTTCTCCCTTAGCAATGACGTTACGCTCGTCTTCTTCTACGACTTTCTTCAAAGCAGATTTTAGCGGAAACAGGCTCCAATCATGGGGTGGCAGGCGGTTGAAAGATACTTCTAGGCAGCAATCATCGTGAGGCGGTTTGCGATCGAGAAACTTGAACGATTTTTCTTGTGGCTCAAAAATCCAATTCTGAGGAACATTGAAGCGAACAGCACCCCGATCTGCAACAAAAATCTTGTAGCCTGATGGCGATTCCCAATGATGGTTGGGTTTAAGTTCAAGCGTTTCTTTAATCCACTGAAGATTGGTTTTCTTACGCTTTGCCATAGTATTTTGCAAATTTGCTGAATCCAGGCGATCGCCCATCTTGTTCATCGTATCAACTAGTAGGGTGTGTTGTCGCGTAGCGCAACGTATCCTACGGGAGGGATGCGATCTACGAGCCGACTCCGCCACGCGCTTTGGTTCTCTCATACCAGCCCCTTACTGTAGGTTGGGTGGAGCGATAGCGCAACCCAACACCCTTCTATTCTCTACAAACTTTCTCACCCCATATAAGCTTGCCTTCTGCACCCCAATCTTCTGAGTACGCTCCATCGCGTACATAACGGTGAAAACTGGAATATAACCAATTTCTCGGTGCTGTCACTAGTCCGTGACTGACTGGATTGTAATGGATGTAATCCACATGGTGCGTAAAATCTGCCTCATCTCGGATTTGGTGTTCCCAAAAGCGACGTTGCCAAATTGCCTGTTCTCCTTTACGTAAACGAGATGCGGAACGCAGCCGTTTGTATTGTTCTGGGCATTGACGGCTAAACTCGCCTTCGATCCGTCGCCAACGGGAAGAAAAATCAGCATCCCCTTCAGGCAACGTCCAGATGCAATGCAAATGATTGGGCAAAACTACAATTGCATCAATAGTGAAGGGAAATTTAGCTTTCACGTTGCGGAAAGCATTGCGGAGTAAATCGATCGTTTCAGGGGTGTGAAAGAGGAGTTGGCGCTGGTAGGTGACGACTGTGAAGAAATAGGTTGCTCCAGGAGTTTTGGCACGACGGTATTGCATAAGTTGACCCATAACCTAATATGTTTAAGATGGGTTGCGGCAGAGTAAAGCGATCGGGGATGTTGGGTGAAGCGACAGCAGAACCCAACCTACAGTAAGGAGCGATCGCACTAGCAGCTTTTAATCGTCTGCTAACGACAACAACAGTTGGTAGAATCACTGTGGTCAATGCTAATATCTGAGCCACAACTGCCCGATCGCCATTTAAAAAACGCACTGCGACAGAAGTATCCAAAGCCACATTACCATTAATTTGTTTCTATCTGCTCAAACTCTGTCGCGATCGCCTGCTGCAATTCCCTAGCTTCGGAATCACTCAAAATTTCAGCAAACTTTGCTAAAGAATGTTCGTCTGGCGTTATCAAATCTGGTTCAGGTAACTGACGCAGAAAATTGGAAATTACATCAGAAAGCGACAGTTTTTGTTGCTGCGCCCAACGTTCTGCTTTTTGAAGCAAAGCTTCATCAATATCTAATGTAATTTTGCTGGTCATGGCTATGCGTAGTCTTAGGCTTTCTCATTTTACCTACTAGATTGAGGGAGTAGTAGTGGGCTTCAGTTTTTAGATATTTGAGATGTAGCGCATTATCAGAAAAATGGATCGAGTCAGTTTCGATCGGCAAAAAGCCAGATTACTTTCTCAAAATGCCCGAACGCTTTCTCATTTCAGTGTTTTCCACAAATAAAAAGGTATATTACTTTCTCAAAATGCCCGAACGCTTTCTCATTTGGGTAATTCGCGCATTCATTTTGGTATTTTCCGCAAGTAAAAAGGTAAATTACTTTCTCAAAATGCCCGATCGCTTTCTCATTTCAGTAAATCGCGCACTCATAACAATTATCTGCTTGTAGCAAAAGTCATTCCAAAATTGCTGAGATTCTCTCAGGACAATCGATAGAGAAGTTTTTTAATGTAAAGAGTATTAATCCTCGCGATCGCAAGGTGTATATTATGGCTCGTAGAAAAAGAACTTCCCAGATGCTAGAAAAAGCAGTGCGTCGTGCGGCTGGCATCAACTCCATCGATCCGAATTTAGATTTAAGCAATGGACTCACTTTGTCTGCATTCTCAACTCTCATCGAGACGATGCGAACTAAAGAAAATGCTTACAACAGCGCCCTTTCTAACCTGGATAAGTTATATCACGAAATGCTCCAAACAGAGCGCGAGTTGGGAGATATGGCAGAGCATATGCTGTTAGGAGTTGCCACCCGTTACGGCAAAAGCAGTGTAGAGTATGGCATGGCGGGAGGAGTTCCCAAAAATCAGCGCCGCAAAAGATTGCGAGGCGAGTCGCCAACTCCTACTTCACAGCAATCGTCAGTTGTGGCGACGACTGTGGAGGGCAAGAATGGAAAAGCAGCGACAAGCTAGGATGTGTGTTAGTTAGTACTCAATATTTTGTCAAGCTCAAATAACTGTGTAGACTCAAAGCAAGCGATCGCAGATATTGCTCAAAGTATAGCGATCGCTCTCACAACTAAATTGGTGACAAAATAGTCTTATTGTCCTAAAGCCAATGCGATTGGTTACAGCCTATGGTTTCTACCATCAAGCGCCGCTACAGTTTAGATGAATATCGCGCGATCGAAGAAAAAGCGGAAGGACGCAGTGAATATCGCGATGGAGAAATCGTACCCATGCCTGGAGGAACGCTCAAACACAGCCGCATTAGTGGCAATATTTTTGCCTTTCTCAAGTTTCTGCTACGCGATACTCAATTCGAGCCAATTAATAGCGATCTGCGGCTGTGGATTCCTGAATATCGACGCGGGGTATATCCAGATGTAATGATTTTTGAGGGCGAACCGCAACTGAATGGCGATCGCTTAGATGAAGTGTTAAATCCTATCCTGATTGTTGAAGTACTATCTTCTTCTACTGCTGATTACGACCGAGAAAATAAATTTCGGATGTATCGATCGATTAATAGTTTCAGCGAATATTTATTAGTCGAGCAGGATGAACCGTTTGTAGAACGCTATAGCAAGCAAGATCGAGGTTGGTTGCTCAGCGATTTTAACAGCTTGGAGAAATCTATTTCCTTGGAATCAGTTGGAATTGAATTGCCGATGGTAGAAATTTATCGCGGTGTTGTTTTTAAGTAGATCGGTTTGACTTCAAGAAGCGATCGCCTCTTTTAAGTATGGTATCGACTGAATGGCAATTTCTAGAAGTGCATTTAGAAATTAAACAGCGAATTTTTCCATTAATTGTATTTATCGTTACAAATAAATCTTTGTTCGGGTTAGTTCCTTTGACAGAATCATTTCTTCCACAACCTGGTTCTCTAGAAAGATGTAGCTACTCATGAATATTTGAAACCATAGCAACATACGCTTATGTGAAACACAAATTATTCAGGCACAAGTTATCCAGCCTCGATTAAAAAATTATGCCCGCAGAAAACCAAACACCAAAAACTGATACTCCTGCCTCATCGGAGAATACAACCTCTCACATAGATACAAGTGAAACTTCGCGCCCAGATCCGGCATCGAGTACCCCTCCTGCTTTAGCAAAAGACACGACTTCCCATATAAATCCTGACTCGAAATCCGAACCGATAACTCAGGTACAAGCAGATAGCGTGCTGACCCGCGAGCAATTGCCTAATGCAGGGTTTCGCATCACTCTCAGCGTAGTGACTCTGGCAATTCTTGTATTTGTTGCTTCTCTCTACTTCGGCATTATCAACCCTTAGCACTGGGCGATTAGAAATCGCAGCTATACAAACAAAGTCCGCCTGCGCGGACTTACGGACGATCGAGGTTTTTAACCCTTGCCTTGCGGGTTTTGTCTATGTAGTCGCGAATTCTATTCGCTCAAGCTTAACAATCGCGCTAGCGTTTCTTTAGCCCCGTACTCATCTAAACTGTGTAAGTGCTTGCCAACTGCTTCTACAAACTGCGATGACTGTGGTAAGTCGCCAAAAATTTCCGATAAACCGAGCAACGATCTGGGATCGGAGCCGCCGGAACGGGCGCGTTGTGTCAAAATATTTGCCATTGGATCGTCAATTTCAATCGGATTGCCGCGATCGTCTTTTCCCTTGAGGTAGCGAAACCAAGCAGCAATTGTCAGACTCATGTAGTCAATCGCTTCATTCTGTTGCAGTGCGTCACGTAGCGAACCTAGGATAAATTTAGGCATTTTTGCGGCACTATTCAGGCACAGGCGCGGCAGCCGATCCTGTATTTTAGGATTGGCAAATCGGGCGATTAAAGTTTGTTTGTAATCGTTTAGATCGATTCCAGGTACGGGTTGGAGTGTAGGCGTAACTTCTGCCATCAGGCGATCGATAGCTTGCCGAATCGCCGGATCTGCCATTACCTCATGCACGTAGGTATAGCCTGCAAGAGTGCCAAGATAACCGATGAGTAAATGACTGGCATTGAGTAACCGAATTTTCATCATCTCGTAAGGATGAACGTCATCGGTCATTTGTACGCCTACGGCTTCTAAGTCGGGTCTACCAGCGCAGAAACGATCTTCAACCACCCACTGAAGAAATGGTTCTGCTTCTTCCAGCACCACCCATCTCAGTTCAATGTTGGGGTTTTCTTGCTCGAAGGAGCGCGAAAGTTCTTGCATAACCACCATGTCGCCATTATTGACGGTAGCGATCGTCAGTCTAGTTTTCTCGGCAGCTTGCGAACCAGGCGCACAAGCATGTAGCAGTTACACCAGCATGATTCCAGCGAGAAATGCAGCCAGCACTTTAGCGAAGCGGAGCATACGTATTGTCAAACTCCTTTGGTATTTCACATCATGAAAAAAATGATTTTATTGGTTTTATGCTCTAATATTGAGCAAAAGCTCAATAACCAAATCGTACCGAGCTGCGTAACGAAAATGAGCAATTGATGAGTATTTGCAACAATTCTTTAACTCTTAAATTTTCGAGCGATTGGAGGTTACAACCATGACAGCAAGAGCAACCTATAACTTTGCAGGCAAAACCATCTTGATTACAGGTGGTGCAGGAGATATTGGCAGAGCAACTGCACGTCGTTTTGCTGCCAATGGCGCGAGTGTGGCACTCTTGGATTTAAATGAAGCGAAGATGGTAGATGTAGCGCGGGAACTAGCAGAGTACAAAGTCCCAGTTGCCACATTCGGTTGTGATGTCACAATACCTGAAAATGTTGCCAAAGCTTTTGCTGGCGCTGTAGAGCAGTTGGGACGAATCGACTACGTTTTTAACAACGCAGGCTATCAAGGCTTGTTTGCCAAGACGGACGAGTATCCAGACGACGACTTTCAAAAGGTCATCGACATCAACGTTGTCGGTGTTTTTCACGTTCTTAAAGCTGCGGCACAGCATATGCGCCACTCTGGTGGCGGAGCAATTGTAAATACGGCAAGCTATGCAGGGGTAGTAGGTCCACCGAACATGCTAGCTTACGCCGCTTCCAAGTTTGCGGTAATTGGTATGACTCAGACGGCAGCAAAAGATCTTGCTCCCTATCGCATCAGGGTAAATGCGCTCTCTCCGGCACTGATCGGTCCTGGGATGATGTGGACGCGACAAACAGAATTACAGGCAGCAGTGCGATCGCAGTACTTCAGTACAGAACCCAAAGTAGTCGAGCAGCAGATGATCGATTCAGTCCCGATGCGCCGCTTAGGAAGTTTAGAAGAAGTTGCCAACGGTGTGGCGTTTCTCATGAGTGAAGAAGCAAGCTATATTACTGGGTTTAACTTGGAGATTACTGGCGGACAATGAAGAGAGCTGGGGGAGAGATCTCATACCACGCACCACGCACCACCCTCTTACCCATTACCCCTTTTAATAATTTGTAAAAAAAATTGAGCAAAAAATCTGTGTTTGAACATATGCTCAAAGTGATAAACCTTCCTTTTGGGAGATATACAGATTCTAAAGGTGAGATATGGGAGAAACTGGTTCGGAGCGGCGCGATCGCAAGTTAGATTTAGCGGCTCATGCTGCTTGGCTCTATTACATTGCTGGCAATACGCAAGAAGAAATTGCGACAAAGCTCAGCGTGTCTCGTCAAGCGGCACAACGGCTAATTGCCTTAGCCGTGAGTGAAAAGCTGATCAAATTTCGCCTCGATCATCCTTTGAGTGAATGCATTGCTCTGGCTGAATCGTTACGCGACAAATTCGATGTATCACTTTGCGAAGTCGTGCCAAGCGATGCGGGGAGCGGCGATACTTTTAACGGTATTGGGGTACGTGCGGCTAGCTGCTTAGAGACGTATCTTGCCGCAAAAACCCCTACTATACTGGCATTTACTTCGGGGCGGACATTGCGATCGATGGTGGAGCAGATCCCATCAATGGAGCAACCGCAGCATAAGATTGTCTCCATTATTGGCAATATGTCTCACTACGGGCGAGCAGGTCGCCACGAAGTTGTAATGCACTTATCGGATCGCGTTGGTTCGCAGGCGTATCCAGTGCCAACTCCGGTGGTAGCAACTAGTGTTGAAGAACGAGAACTGTTGCAAACGCAGCGATCGTTTATCACCGTCAAAGCTCTTGCCGAGCAAGCCAAAGCAACCTTTGTTGGTATCGGTCAGATTGCCTGGAATGCACCGTTACATCAAAATGGCTTTATTAATGACGACGAGTTAGCCGAATTAGTCGAACTCGGGGCAGTAGGGGAGATTGCAGGTTGGGCATACGATCGCCACGGAGTTTTGCTACAACAGGGAACGAATAGCCGCGTCGCCAGCGTACCGCTCGAACAACCTGCTAATCGACTGATTATTGGTGTAGCAAGTGGTGTAAAAAAGGCAGAAGCCATTCTAGCAGCTCTACGTGGCAAGTTGATTACGGGGTTGATAATTGATGAAGCAGCTGCCCAAGGGATTCTAAAATCTAACGGTTGCAAGTAAATTGCGCGACACCTGTAAATACTGACGGCGATATTGAGGTACAATCAAGCGTTGCTTGTCACTCATATTTAAGTCTGAAAGCATGAGCGCCATTCTCCATTTCACCGGATTTATACGAGGGGTCAAGTATAGAGCTTGCTTGACTGGGAATTTAGCAAAAGTAACTTTTGAAGAATTTGATGCTAACAGATCCAGTGCTTATGGAATTATACAAGCAGATGATACTGAAATAGCTTACTCAAAATGGGTTTCGCCCAAACGAACAAGAAGTTATCCGTTTGCAAGAATTTATAATACTTACAATGCTGCAAAAATATTAACTATAATACCTGTAATTAAAGATGAAGGAAAAGATGGAGATCTAGATAAGCTTCAATATTCAACAATTTCGTGGATGAACTTGCTGAACACATACATTGTGCTTGGATACTATGAAGATGCAGAGAAAAGTCAGAAGAAGGAACAAACTGCGAAAAATAAACTTGCTAAGCAAAAATTCAATAATAAATTTATTAAATCTCAAATTCAAGAAGTGATAAATTACAAACAAAGTGCTTTACATTGGAATAAGAATTTATTTGAAGAACGCTTTGTCAAAATTTTTAGACAGGCTCTTGACTCGTATGCAGCCATATCAAAACGAACAAGCGTACAGATACACTCCCACGCTGGAATGGAAAAATACTTACAGGCAATAATTGGCGATTTTGAAGAGTTTAAAAATCTTTCTCTCAGAGGGTCGCAAGGTGCAAGTAGACGAGAAGCGGTGACATCTCATGAACTTGAATATCTAATTGATGGAATGAAGGGAACTTTTTGTATTGAGAATTATTTAGGGGGTACTTACTACTTAACTCCAGATAAAATTGTGCATACAGAAGAACGCTATCTTATTCAAGAGTCTAAGAATTCTACAAAAAAGACATTGCCAGATTTGAGCGATATTCAGGATGGTCTATTTAAACTAATTTTATATTCAAATATAGATTCTTTACAATTAAACGGTCAGCCAGTTGAATTTTCTGTAAGGCTGAAGCTTACAGGTAAAAATATTAGAGATCGACTTGTTTTACCTTGTCTGTCAGAAGTAATGGAAGATTTCCTTAGAAACAACTTAGCTATTTTTAATAAAAAAGAAAAAGATCTTGTAAGAAAATTATTCCTAGAAGCTCAGCAAAATAGCAATATAGAAATTGAGATCGGAGCAAATCATTAATCGCTATGCCTCACGTCAAAAGCCCACTTCGCTATCCAGGTGGTAAATCAAAAGCTCTCGATAAAATAATTCCACATATTCCATTAAATATTAGTGAATATAGAGAACCTTTTGTAGGTGGGGGTTCTGTTTTTCTTGCTGTAAAGCAACTGTTTGGCGAGCAAATAAAACAATACTGGATTAATGATTTAAATCTCGATTTATGTTGTTTTTGGTTATTCGCTAAAAATGAAATTGAATCTCTTGTGAATGAAGTGAGTAAAATTAAGCAAAAATACACGAATGGTAGAAAATTATTTACTGATTTCACTCGGCAAGACTTAAAACTTACTGAGTTCGAGCGAGCAGTACGCTTCTTTGTTTTAAATCGAATTACTTTTTCAGGTACAGTTGATTCAGGTGGTTATTCTCAACAAGCTTTTGAGCGAAGATTTACCAATTCATCAATTGACAGATTAAGAGAAATTTCTTTTCATCTATCATCTATACAAATTACTAATGGCGATTACGAAAACTTACTATTTCAAGATGGAGAAGGTGTTTTCATTTTCCTCGATCCGCCGTATTTAAGTGCTACAAAATCAAAACTTTATGGATTGAGAGGAAAGTTACATACTTCTTTCGACCATGAACGATTTGCTAAAAATATGCGTAAATGTCAGCACAAATGGCTAATTACTTACGATGATTCTCCCGCAATTAGAAAATTATTCGATTTTGCCAATATTACTGAGTGGACATTTCAGTATGGCATGAACAACTACAAGCAAGAATATGCTGCTAAGGGTCGGGAACTACTGATAAAAAACTATTGATGTCAATCAACGAACAGCTTTTAAAAAGTGCGATCGCATCCCTTCAGTAGGGTGCGTTGTCGCCAAGTGCAACGCACATAATCTCAAATATCCCAAATATCTGACGCAAGCTGAACCTCACCGTTGCCACCCCAATCTAACGGGTAAATTTGCTGCTGGATAAAACGATGAATACTCGAAAAAGCCCATTGTTGCGGCGATTCACAAAGTTTATGCCGTACAGAATTGTAATGAATGTAATCACAATAGTTGGCAAGATCGACTTCATCGCGAATCAGATGCTCCCAGAAATGGCGTTGCCATAGATTTCGTTCTTTTCGCTTTTCTCGCGAGGGAGAGATGCCAACATTAAGCCCTAGCTGATGTCCGTAGTATTTGGTCACAAAGCGTTTAATCAAAAGCATTCGCATGGATAAATTACTATCTCCTTCAGGCAGAGTCCATAGGCTGTGAAAATGATCTGGTAGTAGAACAAAGGCATCAATTGAGAAAGGATAATTCTGTCGGACATGCTCAAGGGCAGTGTGGAGAGCAGTACGCCCGATATCAGTGCAAAGCCACGGTTGTCGTTGGTAGGTAACTTGGGTGATGAAGTAAGTACTACCAGGAATATGGGGTCTGCGGTAATTTGACATGGGCGTGAAGGGAGGGCGTTTGTTTTTAGAATGCCCATAATTGATGGGGTACGTTGCGCTGCGCGACAACACACCCTACTACTGCGCTTTTTTTATGTAAAATTGCTCCTCAAGTTTAAGTTAATAAATGTGAACTATTTCCCGAAATACTTTGTTGGCTCTTGTATCAGAACCTCGTTTGTTGTTGTGAACTCAATCCGAGTTTCGTAACAAAACTATTAATTATTGAATCTTAAGGATAGGGGAAATTTATGACTTCTGAGCTTTCCCGTCGTCAAGTTTTAAAACTAGCCGGATTTTTATCTGCTGGAACTGCTGCTGTAGGAAGCGTTCCATTTATGAGTAGGTTTTTTGCCGATCGCGCCAATGCCCAGACTGGTACTGTCTTTGTACGCGAAAATATATACACGTTTATCCAATCACCGCAAAAAGTTGCGGCTCTCAGGAGAGGTATCCAGGTGATGCAGTCCCGACCTGATACCAACCCCACCAGTTGGATTTACCAAGCTAATATGCATGGTGTCCCCAGCAACGATTCGCGCCGATTAACAGCCTGGAATACTTGCGACCACAGAACTTTCTTTTTCTTCCCCTGGCATCGCATGTATCTATACTACTTCGAGCGCATTCTGCGCCAAGCGTCTGGCGATCCAAGTTTGACGCTGCCATATTGGAACTATTCAGATGTCGTCGAGCAGCGCGTTCTACCCGAACCGTTTCGCCTCCCAGCCAATGCCTCTACGAACCCTCTCTATGTTAGCCAGCGTGCTAGCGATATGAACCAAGGTGCTGCACTAGCAGCGGCTGAAGTCAGTTATTCAGCAGCTTTCCGACGCACGAATTTTTTCCACACGACAACTAACGGACAAAGCTTTGGCGGACGCAGAGTAGCTCAAACAAGCCACAGAGGTCCTGGTGGAGGGGTTCTAGAGGGGCAGCCACATAACCAAATTCATACTCGTGTAGGCGGTACTAACGGCTGGATGAGAAGTGTAGAGCTAGCTGCTCGCGATCCGATTTTTTGGCTGCATCACGCTAACATTGACCGTCTCTGGGAACGTTGGTTGCAACAGGGGGGAGGACGAGTAAATCCTACAAATGATAACGATTGGATGAACGATGCTTTTACCTTCTTTAATGAAAACGGCAGCCAGGTACAACTGCGCGGTCGAGATATCCTCGATCCTGCGGGACAGCTAAACTACATATATGACGATTCTGCCTCGAGGAGAACCAGTGTTTTCACTTCATCGTCGCAGACTACAGATACAAGCACTCCACAAGAAATAACAATGTCAGCTCGCGATCGGGAATTAACTATCGTACTCAGTAATGCTCCTCTGACTCTGACTGCCCCATCTCAGGATCTCGTCAGAACTAGGGCGTTAACTGCGGAATCGGCACTGACTCTCAACGTTACAGGGGTTGAGTACAATCCTAACAATTCAATCCCCTACCAGATTTACATCAACTTACCACAAGGAGCAACTCCAGACCCCAATAGTCCATACTACGCTGGCAGACTGGCTCTGTTTGCTCTACCCCAAAAAGGTATTTTCCGCCTGGATATTACCGATGTGGTTGTCGAGTTACAGCGGTTGAATCTGACGACTGGAGATTTTATCTCGGTAACTTTCGTGCCACCTCCTGGAGAGATACCGCAGAATCTAGTCACCCAAGGTAGTCCAAATCAATTGCGAGGAGCAGTTCGCTTTAGTGGGGTGTCTCTGACTAGAGTGTAGTCTCGGTTGCAGCTATCGCAATCCAGTCGCAACAATGACATTAAAATTGAGTTGAAACGGTTTGAAATTGGCTCCGGCTTTGGGAGAACCTTTTAATTCCACTTGATAAGCACCAGGTTTGGGAAAAACAATTTCTGCGCCAGGAATGCCTTGATATTTTTCGGCTGTCACGGCTCTGAGCGACGGTTGTAAAAGTGGTGTAGCATATTGCTGGCGTGGTTCGGCGTACACTGCTAATTGGCAGTTGCACTGCTGGAGCGGAATTGTTTGTCCGCCTTTGCGCGTCAAAGCGATCCAAGTTAGCGTTGCTTTTCCAGCTTGGGGATTGTCGTTAGGTTCTAGGTGGATTGTACCGCCAACATCGCCGGAGATTTCTACTTTATGGGCGCTCGCCGGAGTAACACTTGTTACCGTTGCCGCTAGTACCACAAATAGCGTGGTCAAGATCGCCCCGCTTTCAGCACCCCCCTTGCTAAGGGGGGCAGGGGGGATCGCTCCTAAGATCGAACATTTAACCCGTCTACTCAGATTTTCTGGCTGCAACATAGTATTTTTCTATATGAAAGATTGACCAAAACCAACGCGATCGCACTAGCAATACTCCTACAGTGGCAACTCCCAGCAGGACTGCATATACTATATTGGTCTGACTGACGCTACCTAAATAGTGAGAACCAATTAGCACGGCATGGATTGTACTTAAAATTGTGGCGAGAATTCCTAAAAGGTGAATTTGTCGCCAGCGAGTACCTAAGAATTTTTGGGCGCGATCGCAGCTTGTAATTGCTGCTGGAGTCATCAAGACTATGGCGAGAAATCCCAGGATTAAGCTAACTTGATGTGCGGGCAGTAAAAAAGCAAATGCCTCTAAATTCCAATTCAGCGTATGAGCCATCATGTGGGTTGTATGCGCCAACGCGAGTACGAAGGCTCCCACACCCAAGATTCGGCGATATTGCAAGGGTGCAGCCCACACACGACTAATAGGACGGGCAATTAGGGCTAACATAAGACAAAATAAAGCTGCATGACCCGTGTAATCAGTCATCGTGTCCCCAGTCCGCAGCAAGGTAATTGTCCCGATCGCAACTGTAATCCAACCACCTAAGCGAAATAATTGACTGCGGCGATCGCGACTCAAAAAAGATGTAGAAACTCCCACCCCTAACATCATGGGTAGAGTTCCTATACCAAAAGCTAGCATTGTAGCCGCACCTCGCCACAACTGCCCTGTCTCTGCTGCTTTAATTTGAGCAGCATACAAAAAACCACAGGGCATCAAACCCCAAACCAAACCCAGTCCTGCGGGTGTCCACCAGCTTGTTTGTAACGATAATTTGACCATACCCGTACTCAGGCGATCGTGCCATTTGCCATGAGTTAGCGGGTGTATTAAAGGCAGGCGAGGCAGAAATTGAGGGTTAATTTGGGCTAGACCAAATAAAATTAGCATGATTCCCGTCAAAGTTGCCAACCAGCGCCTTACTTCGCTACCGATTCCTGCCATTTGTCCGCTAGCGATCGCGATCGAGCCAATTGCGCCAATTGCTGCACCGACGAGGACGTAACTAATGATTCGCCCCAGATTTAGTAGAGCATGAAAATGTAATTGCTGCTGCCATTTCGGTTTCTCCTGTTGACCCGATAGGGAAAACGCCACTGTGAGGGGACCGCACATCCCGACGCAGTGCCCAAAACTCCCTAAGAAACCAAGGGTCATTACCAGTAGAAAGTCAAAAGTCAAAAGTTAAATATTAAATGTTTTTTGACTGCAACCGATCACTATAGGTAAAATTTTTGCTCCAGTCAAAAGACAAGCTGTCATACACGATCGCGATCGCCGCCATTAGTATTTACATCAATATTCAACCGTGAATTAATCCATCCGGCATAATTGCCCAAGCTAAATCTATGCGGTACTCTTGCAGTTGAGATTTGAGTTTTGCCTGCTTGAGGTTGGCTCCCCGCAAAATTAACCCCTCCATTTTGGCATCCGTGAAATTAGCACCGATTAAATTTGCTCCACTTAAGTTAGCTTGACTCAAGTTTGCCCAGCTTAAATCTGCTTGGGCTAGGTTAGCCTTAATTAGCTCCACCCGTTCTAGGTTGGCTCCCCGCAGTGTTGCTAAAATCATCTTGGCATCGGTCAAATTAGCGTGTTGTAGATTTGTCCCCGTCAGATTTGCCCCACTCAGGTTAACTCCAGTCAGGTTGGCTTCGCTGAAGTCAACTCCCACTAGATCTGCACCGCTCAAATCTGCTTCGCTCAAATTAACTTTCCACAGGTTCAGTCCGCTCAAATGAACTTCACGAAAATCTCGTTCTCCTTGGTTATAGCGGCTAACCAGTTCTGCGGCATCCATATTATCGCGGTTGGTTTCCCATCCAAAAGGCGATCGCATTGCTCCAAAATTCATGGAGAGTCTCCTCCTATATCTACAAAAATCTCATCTCCCGCCACGGGATTTGGATAACAGCGTACAGGTTGTAAATCTTGCTTATTAAAGGATCGATCGGCAATGTCAATTGGCATTGCTATTAGCTCAAATCAAACTCGTAACGAATTTGAGTTAGTTATAATATACGATTTTGAACAAACTGAGAATAAATGTGTGAAATGTAATAGAAAAATTAGAATTATTTACTTTTCTTTACAAGGCAAGCGTAATAGTTTAGTAGGTTGCTTTAGTTCGCCAACAATACTTATTTATTTCACTCACGCGATCGCTTTATCTCTACTTATTAATTTCTCTTCTAAAATAAAGTTTTTACATAATAGCTATTTTTATTCTTCAATCTTTCATGCTAATTTCGGTAATTTCTCCAGTCTGAAACATATGAAAAATCAATTATTCTGTATTTGGCTCTGTGCCAGTGAAGTTGATAGCCAATCTCTGGGAAATAATTATGACATTTGAAAAAGAGTTAGAAGAAATTACTGCATTAGTTTTATTTAGCAGCACGAGCTTATTGTTTGGTTTTTTATTGTTTTTTATTTGGGCTTATTCTTGATATTTTTTGAATAAATATTAAAATAATAAATAAGGGTGGGCATTGCCCGCCTTATTTATTATTGGTGTTGCTCAGAAGATAAAGTTGACAAAAAAGACTGTTTGATATCTTGTAAAAAACGGTGAGTTTCAGAAAAGGTGTGCAATATAATAATTTCCCTTTTCTCTGCACGTTCAGCCAGCTTTTCTAATACTTTGGAACGACTGCGAATTGGATACGTCCAAACCCAATGAATAAAACTCCAGGTCAGTCTTTCTATACATCCTGGTGTCATGTCTGGTCTAGATTTACCAGCATATTGAAACCTTCTTTTAATAACTCGCCATAGACAAATAATTCTGGGGAAATCTAAAAAGATAATTGTATCCGCAGCATCAAGGCGAATGTCAAGCGTGCTACCGTAGTTACCGTCAATAATCCAAGTTTCTCGTTTAACTAAGTTTTTTACAGTATCTTTCCATTCATCTTCTGAAGTCTCAATCCAACCTGGTTTCCAATAGAAAGAATCTAGGTGAATGACTTCAATATTCAAAATTTTTCCTAATTGTCGCGCTAAAGTTGATTTACCCGCACCAGCAGAACCTATAATGGCAATCTTTTTCATTTTTTTGCCTATTTGAACAATATTATGTTTTTGGTAGACACAGATAAAAAAAGAATTCAGGCTATAATAGAAAACTTCACTGCCATCGATGTCATTACAGATGATGATATAAAGATGACTGGAGAAGTTCTAGCAACAGAGCTAGGACGGATAATAGAGGCTAAGATAGCTGTAAATGAGATTAAAACTCGTTTGGAGAACTTGCAATGAAAGAGAAGCAACTAGATGAAAACCAACTTAGAGAAATATTAAAGCTTGCTAGCATAGCCGAACAAAAGATGCGAGAAAGTAGTGAAGGACTAACTGCTTTGGCAGAAAAATGGCAAGACAAAGCTAAAGCTCAATCCCAGAAGTCAAGACACAGAGGGTAAACATTCTGTCGCTGAATATCTAATTCCTGCTTGCTTAAACCTGCGTAAAGCTTCACCTAGGCGATCGCATTCTAAAATTAAGCTAATTCTGACGTATCCTTCTCCCCCCACACCAAAAGCATTTCCAGGCGTGACGACAACCCCAGTTTGCTGCAATACAGATAAAGCAAAGTCTGTAGAACCCATCCCAGGTGGGCAAGGAATCCACAAATACATTGTCGCTTTGGTTTTGGGGATGTTCCAACCTAATTCCGCTAATCCTTGAATCAGAAAGTCACGGCGGCGACAGTAGCGTTCTTGGACTTGATGTAAATATTCATCTGGGAGTTGTAAAGCTGTTTCGGCGGCTGTTTGCAATGCGGCGAAAATACCGTAATCTAAATTAGTTTTTAACGTCCGCAAACCTTGAATAATTTGGCTATTTCCTACCACAAATCCGACGCGCCAACCTGCCATATTGTAGGTTTTGGACATAGTGTGAAATTCTACACCAATATCTTTTGCCCCTGGTATTTCTAATAAGCTGGTGGGTTGATAACCATCAAAAGCTAATTCGGCATAACACAAGTCATGCACTAATAAAATTTCGTATTTACGGGCAAAGGCAACAATTTCTTCAAAAAATTCGCGGGGGGCTGTAGCGGCGGTGGGGTTGCTGGGATAGTTGAAGTAGAGGATTTTGGCTTTTTGAGCTACTGCATCGGGAATCGTTGTTAAATCGATCAGCCAGTCGTTTTCTGGTTTGAGGATCAGACTGTAAATATCTCCGCCTGCAATGATGGGACCGCGAAAATGGACGGGATAGGAGGGTGAGGGGACTAATACAACATCGCCAGGATTAATATAGGCGATCGCTAAGTGTCCCAATCCTTCTTTAGAACCAAGTAGCGGTAATGCTTCGCTATCAGGATCGAGATTTACACCATAACGACGATGATACCAGTTCGTAATTGCCTGCCGGAAGCTGCGCGTACCTTCAAACGGGGGATAGCCGTGGTTAGCGGGGTTTTTTAATGCTGCGATCGCAGCATCGATTACAGGCTGGGGTGCTGCGCCATCGGGGTTTCCCATGCCCAAATCGATTAAATCGATCCCTTGTTCCCTGGCTTTGGCTTTTAATTCATCTAAACGAGCAAATACATACTGTGGTAGCGCCCGCACGCGATCCGCCGGACTAATCCAATCCAAGCTCATTGAGCTACCTCTTCGCTGACGAGATTTGTATTGATGGGGTTAAGATTACTACTATTAGCTGGAGCTGTAGTAGAAACCATCGCCGCCATCAACTGTTCGGTGACAACTTTAAAGGGTAGCCGATGAATATCAGATTTGGGATTTAAAGCAATTTCTGCCGCTTGTTGAAGTTGGCTAATCGTAATGTCTGCCATGCCTAAGTCTGCAAGGGTTTGCGGCAGTCCAATTTCGGTATAAAACTTAAGTAGCTGTTGACGTGCGGTAGCAGCAAGTTGATTGCCCTGCACCATTTCTTCTAAACGCAACTGAACTAAGATGCCGTAGCTAACTTTTTCGCCGTGGATGCTGCTGTGGATTGGTAGGTGAGTTAAACCATTATGGACGGCATGAGCGGCAACGGTGCGGCATTGTGCGCCGCCTAAACCACCTATTACTCCTGCAAGTAAGACTGTAGCATCGACAACTTCCCGCCAAGCGGCACTACCTGGTTCTTGTAGGGCGGCGGCGGATTTTTGAAATAGAATATCGCGCAGGACTCTCGCTTGTTGCACGGCAGCAATAATTAAAGTTTGCTCCGAGTGTCCGCTACTCACAGAGGCTTCGTACCACTTGGCGATCGCATCTCCAATTCCAGCTACTAAAGTATATCTGGGCGCAGTTTGCACCAAATCGTAATCTAGAATTAGCAGATTGGGACAATGGGGCAGACTCACATCATACAAAAATGCTCCGTCTTCCGAATAGACGTTGGAAAGAGCCGTCCAAGCCGCACAAGTAGCCGCTGAAGTCGGAATCGTCACCACAGGTAAGCCACACTGATACGCCACCAATTTTGCCGCATCTAATGCTTTACCACCACCAACACCAATAATTAAATCTGCTTTGTGCGCTGCTACCGCTTGCTTGAGCGCCGCTAAACTCGCCTCGCTGCAATCTTTGCCTAAACTGATTTGGGTAAATTTCAATTTTTGCCCTTCCAACACTGATTTTAACCGAGGTTGGACGGCAGCAAGAGAGCGATCGCCCCCTACAATTAAGGGACGACTACCTAAACGAGCGATCGCATTTCCGGCTTGTTCTAAGGCTTGTGGGGCGCGAATAACTTGTGCTGGGGCTACGGACAGACAGAGCATTTTACTAGTATTTGGTGGTTGAATCTATAGTATAAGCGAGGGGTAATTGGGAAGTGAGTAGTGAGTAGTGAGTAGTGAGTAGTAGGGAATTGATAATTAGTAGTTGTTCCCTAGTTCTCTTAGCCCGACTTCCGATTCTCCCCTGGCAGTTGTGCCAAACTTTCGGGATTGAGCTGAATTTTCATCGCATTGTCGGTACGACTAGCAAGCGATCGCTCGACTTGTCCTAGGTAGAGGGGTTTGGTAATGCCTGGTTCTGGATGCAGATTTGTCCTAAATCTAATCGTCAGTTTATCGTTTTGTCCTCCGCCCAAGCGACCGTAAGAGAATAAATCGCTGGCGGCTTGCTTCATTGTTGCTTCTAGCGCCTCAGTGCTAATTGTAGGTGGTACGGCAACTACGGTTTGAGTGCCGCCGTTGTCGAATACTAAGGAGTATCGCACTGCCCCTGGAATGACTGTGCGGGTGAACGGTACTAAACCGAGGGCAAACAAACCACCTGTCAGTACGCCCAAAAAGCCAGTAATCCCGACGAGGCGAAACCTAATTCCCCATTTGAGCAAAAAACCTAGGACGGTGATTGCTGCTAAAACTAAGGTGGTAAGTCCTACCCACCCAGAAGCATTGAGAAAATCATCTGTAGTTAGCATTGTGGAATGAGTTACTCGTTTTCGTTACTGACAAATCCTGCTGCATCTTGAGTTGATGATTCTAAAGCAGCTTTGAGAGTGTGCCAGGTGAGATTAGCACATTTGATCCGCACGGGAAACTGAGCGACTCCCGCCATTACGTTCAGCTTGCGCTGTTCTTTAGGAAACTCGTCTTCCCCCTTCATCATCCGTTGAAAGCGTTGCACCATTTCCAGTGCAGTAGCTACGGATTTGCCGCGCAGTACATCTGCCATTAAATCGGCTGATGCCATCGCGATCGCGCAACCTTCACCATCAAATTTTACATCGGCGATCGTATCGCCCGCTTCATTAAGTTGCACCGTCAATTCAATCGTGTCACCGCAAGAAGGATTATGTCCCCGCTGATGTCGATGCACGGGATCGGTTTTTCCCTTGTGACGCGGTTTTTTATAGTGTTCTAATATCACCTGTTGGTACAGGTCGCGGACATTACCCAAAGTCATAACTGCATTTGTATCGGGTTTATTTACCTACTTCCATCCTATCAGGGTATTCTTCAGCGCGAGACAATAGCTATGAGTATCTGTCGCGGTTAGACTGAAAAAAACGGTATCACTATTTGTTTTTGCGATCGCCTCTTTGTACTGCTAACATACTGCTAACTCATAACCGGAATGAAAGCTGAAATTGCCCTTCAACTCTGGGAGCGACTCTGGCAACTCTATCGTGCTAGAGTTAGCTACACTCAAACTTACGAGCAAATGATTTTGCAAGCAGGTGGTACGATTGCCAACGACCACATCGCTTTTCGTTCCCTACGTTTAGACATTGATACACCCGCAGGGAAGCAAAATTTAGGAATAGAGTATTTGGCTAGTGTTGCTGAGGCTTTAGGTTACAAGGTAGCAGGAGAATATGTTTTTCCAGCACAAAATTTATACGCTCGCCATTACCAACATCCAGAACAAGAACGATTCGATTTACCCAAACTATTTATTAGCGAATTGATTGTAGAAGAATTAGAGGAGGCGATCGCATCTCTAATTTTTCAAACCGTTAGCGATGCTCAATTATTAGATATAACATTGATGGGCGATCGCAATATTGAGCAACTTGAGAATATTTTCACCCGTCCTTGGTCGCCTCCAAAGCAATCTGTAGTAGAAGCAGTCAACAAAGTCACTCAATATGGAGCCTGGGTACTTTTACATGGTTATGCTGTCAATCATTTCACTGGCTACGTCAACCGCCAACACACTCCACAATACCCAGATATAGAAACTACAGCTAACGGTTTAGCTGCTTTGGGAGTGCCAATGAAAGCACAAATTGAAGGTAGTTTAGAAGTTGGTTTACGACAAACTGCAACTCATGCCGTCAAAGAAATGGTGGCAGTTACAGATGATGCTAGTGGAAAATTAATTCAAATTCCTTGGACATATGCTTATTATGAAATTGCCGAGCGTTATCAAGTAGAAACAGCAGGTAAGCAAGTATTGTTTGATGCTTTTTTAGGACAAAATGCTCAACATCTATTTGAAATGACGAGAAAAATATCTTGAAAAATTTTGTTATTTATTCATCTAAATACAATTTTAAATAACTCAATATCAACTTTTTTGTTTCGCCTACAACCTTGGTGCGAAATACCTCATCTCGATGTAAAGACAACCATTGCAAAGTTCCCACAACTTCTACAGAAATAGTTGCAATTAACTCGCATTGTGCCGGATATAAACTTGGTTTTCTTCTAGCTAGAAATTTTTGTAGCTCAGCAGTAAGGGGTATTTCCATCTCTTCATACATAGATATAGGAATTTCTGGTGTGGCTTTAAATAACTGCTCGAAAACAATTCGATAACCAGGATTGGCAGTATAAAAACGATCGTATGTATCGAGAACTGTTTCTACATATACAGATAATGGTAATGCGATCGCCTCTTCTGTATGCAAGTCGGCAAAGAGCTGTTTTTCCTGTTCTATATATTTCGCCGCTAATGCTTTGAGAATCGCGGCTTTGTCGGGAAAAAACTGGTACAACGATCCTACAGGAATTTCAGCACGGGAGGCGATCGCTCTTGTAGTTGTAGCCTGATACCCTGTTTCAATAAACATCTGCTCTGCTACATTCAATATGCGATCGACTCGCTCTTGACTCCGCGCCTGCTGGGGTTTTCGCCGCATCTGAGAGTTGTTTTGAGAATTTGCTACCATAACACTTGACAAAACATGAGCAATGTTCGTATATTTATAAATATGAACATTATTCATATTCTAATCTAGAGACGTTACATATAGCGTCTCTACAAGGAGGCAAATCTATGCAATCCCTTAGTTTTCAACCCTGGAAAAGCGTTTCGCATCACCTTGGCATTCCAAAAGGCTTTAACCTTCGATTTCTCAAGGCAATGAAAGCGTTCTTTTTCCTACTTTTCGAGCCAGAGAATTTAGATACTGTTGATGAACTAAGCAGTACCTTAGTTCGCAGTCGCGCTTTTGAGTTAGCAGCAGAAGCAATGCAGGCAAACCCAGAAGTGGCAGTAATTTTACAACAACGCTACATTGCTCCAGCTCACGATCTTGATGCACTGTTGCAATATCCTCAAGATTCTCTCGGCTATGCTTACGCTTCTAGCTTGAAAGAACAAGGATTCGATCGCATCGATCCAGAAGTGAAAATTGATACCGATACCAGCTATATCGAATATCGTTGGCAGCAGACTCACGATATTTGGCACGTTGTTACAGGTTTTGGCACGTCAGAAATTGCTGAAATTGGTTTGCAAGCGTTTTACTTGGCACAATTTCGGCTACCTTTAGCTAGTATGTTGATTGCCAATGCCTTAGTTAGCACCACACTGCTGCAACCAGAAGAACTACCCCAACTACTCAAAGCGATCGCTCAAGGTTGGGAACTGGGTATATCTGCAAAACCCTTTATTGCTCAAAAGTGGGAAGAGGCTTGGGAAAAACCTGTATCGCAGTGGCGACGGGAATTAAACGTACAGGCGATCGCTTTTGCTTAGTTTTTTCAATAACGAATGTTCGATATTATATAAACTTGGGCATGATAATATTATGCCCTGATTTCAAGTAGGGGCGGGTTGAATCGTATAACGCTCTGTTTTAGAACAGAGATCTTCAAAAAAACCCGCCCCTACAATATGACACCGATGCCAAATGACACCGATGCCAAAACAATTTTGCCCGCTTCGGTTCCGACTGTTGAGAAGAATGTATCCCTGGCTACCTCTAGCTACTACGATTTGGCGGATTGTCTTTTTTAAAAGTAGCCAAAGACAGCGAGAACAATTGCGTTTTTGGATGTTAGTCGTCAAAATTGACTTTGCCAATTTGATAGCATTAGCGATCGATCTTTGCCAACCAGAATATTGGGCTTAAGCTATTGGACGTAGCATCATTGAAAACATTAATTTTATGCCTTAAGAGAGATATTGTAGCTCAAAAGTAAAAGTCTATCTTTGAGATACTTTAAATTATCAGCGAGCGTGAAATCATTGCAGTAAAGACGAAAAACTAAATTGCAGAGATTTTAGCCATGACAGAAGCAAAACGGCGGCTCGGATTTGAACAAGAGTTTTTCCTCGTCGATAAAACTGGGGCAATTTCTCATCGCGCTGATGAATTGTTGTCGCGCTGTCAGGCGATCGCAACTGAAAAAGATGCTAAGCCAGATTGTTTTGCACCTGAATGGGTCAAACATATTGTTGAAATTAATACAATTCCAGTCGATTCTGTTACTCAATTAGCTCAAGAGTATTTCAGTAATTTGCAAATTGCAATTCAGGCAGGACAAGAATTGGGTTTGAGACTTTATCCTTTGTCTACCTATCCCTTGCACGTCATGCCGATCATTCGTAACGAATCATGGTATCACGTCCAAGTTCGTACTGTGGGTTACGATCGCTTCTTACACGCAGGCAGGTGTACGGGTACGCACCTACATTTAGAAGTAGCACCAGGAGCGATCGATCCGCGTGTAGGAGTTTCTTACGAAGCTACGACAGCAGCCAAAGCGGAAATACTCAATTTATTCAATCTAGCCACAGCTTTAGATGCTGCACTCATCGCACTCTCCCGCGCTTGTCCGTTTTACGAAGGACGGGGAATGAATGTTTCGGCGCATACCGTGCATTACCGTGGACGAGATATTTTTGGCTGGGAGGGAGTTTATACCCATCTACAAGCAGTGGGTGGACTTCAGCCTTACGTCCATAGCGTAGAAGAGTTGGTAGAGTTACAGTTTGGGCGCTATCATGCTTGGTTGGAAGCCATGGATCGTGCTGGAGTAGAACGCCAACTGTTTTTTGAGGCGGGGGGTAGTTTGTTAAAAACAGCATGGAATCGAGTTCGGCTGAATAAGATCGGTACGATCGAATTGCGCGGTACAGATAGCAACTATCCTAAAAAGATTTTAGCGATCGCAACTTTGGTAAGTAACGCCGCTATCCGAGTTAGACGCGAGAATTTAACCGTCAGACCAAAAACAGGAGTTAAGACTTTTCAATTAAGTGGCGATCGCTTAGACGTACCAGAATTTGAATATTTAGATCGTGACTTACTATATGCAGCCGTAACGGAGGGAGTGAAACATCGAGAAGTTAAAGATTATCTCGACTCCATTTTTGAATTTGCCACTCAAGATGGTGAAAACATTGATTTATTAACTAAATTGCGCTCCGATCTTGGTGAATATCAAACCACAGAAGCAGAACTTCTACAAGAATTTCAACCCTCCACAGGCATTATTTCCCCAGATGAAGGATTGCGGCTTGTCCGTCAATCGTGCGATAAGTTAGAACAACAAGTTTTGGATGTTACTAGTAATTGGTAATGGTTAATTGGTAAGTCAAAAGTTAAAAGTCAAAACTAACTGGTCACTGGTCACTGGTCACTGATAACTGAATTTTAACCGCAGGTGTAGCAGCACCTCGCAGCACGTCTAAAAAGGCGAATACAGCCGGAGTTAGTAGGGTATTTGCTAGCACAGCTACTCCAATGACTCTTTCTAATGGCGCTGGCAAACTACACACATGCACTGCTGATGGGATTGGTTCTGCTGCTAAGCGTGGCATAATTGTCGCGCCTAAACCTTGCAACACCATACTGACAACAGTAGAGTCTTCGTTAACTTGATAAGCAATATAATTATCTATACGAATACCTACACTTAACAGGTGGTTGCGGAGCGTGGCAAAACAAGCATTATTAGCACTAGGAACGATTAAAGGATAGGCGAATAATTCCTCCCAAGTACACTGATTCTGCTTGAGATTAGCAGATGGTGGTAGTAAAGCAACATACTCATCCCGCAAAATTTCCCAACTCTCAAATTCTGCACTAGTAGGAAGGTGGGTAAAACCAACGTCAGCCTGACCTTCGCGCAAAGCCTTTTCTACATCTAAGTGGTCGAAATGTTCCAAAATGTCGATCGCAATTCCTGGGTTGCGGCGGCGAAATTGGGCGATCGCAGATGGTAAAATATGGGTAGCTGCACTCCGTATACAGGCAACTCTGACGCTGCCACTCTGCAAGCTTTTTTCTGACTTGGCTGCTGCAACCATCTCTTCCAATAGTTGCAAGATTTTTTCAGCGTAATCAACTACTTGTTCTCCCACGGGAGTAGGAGATGCGCCTTGCCGACCGCGAGAAAATAATAACACGCCTAATTCATCTTCTAATGAAGCGATCGCATGGCTGACGGCTGACTGAGACAAGTCCAAGCGCAAAGCGGCTTCACTAAAATTACCATATTCTGCTACTGCCAATAATGCCCGCAGTTGAGAGAGTTTAATCTGACTGTTATTCAGTTCAAGCATGGCTCCAAGATAAGCGATCGGTGAATTTGGCTTAAAGCCACCCACTCATAACTTAGCTTATTTTTGATTTGATTTTTTATCTATCGATTTTATTCATACAACTATGCATAGATTGCTTTGTCATTAGAATTGGTAGTTGTTAGATTGGATTTGTGATGAAAAGCAAAGACTTATTTTTACTCCCAATTACTTGTAATCATGAAAGCCAATTGCGATTACTTAAATTCAACTAAAGTAGAACAAATTGAACGCAAATCTCTAAATAAATTTGTTGTCGCAAAGCCAAGTGACTATGCCAAAATCACCAGATTTTTGCAGCGTTTATTTGCTAGCTTAGTTCGAGACGACGAACTACAAGTACGTCAACGTCGCGATCGCCAGGGAAATACCTGGTGGCAAGCATTTGACCCGAATACACGCGAATCAGCAAGTTTTGGTTCTGAAGCCGAAATGCGTTCTTGGATCGAGCAGAGATATTATCGCTAATTTCTTTAAAACTATCATTAATTCTGGAGGCACAAATGAGAGACACTTCTTACAAAAATACTAATTCTACACCCGTTAACTACAAGCGGCAAGCATCTAATATGGTTAAAAAAAGCTATCAATCTGTACGGCATTTAGTTGTCGAATTTTGGAAGTTTAGCAACTATTATGCAGAATACAAAGCCAGAATGAGAGGACAATAAAATTAACGATAGGACACATACGTAAAAGGCTTTTTGCCCGATGCGACATCAAAGTTAAGTTCTTGCTCGATCGGCACTGGTAGCATTTGATGTTTGCAGAGGCGTTCGGCTGCATCATCCGACATTACCCATTTAGCCAGCTGGCAGGCAAGGCTGGTTTTTCCCGCACCACCTTCGCCCCAAACCAGCAGGCAAAATCGTCGATCGGCGCTTATCTGCTGCAACTCTTTTTCACTGAGAACTGTGTTTTTACCGTCGAGGACAACGGGGATAGGAATGTGAACGGCGCGATCGCTACGAGGAGTTTTTGCTTGCCGTGCTTATCTATATCTTGATGCATGAGCCTCTGAGGTTCAACGACGGGTATTTGAGATTCGCCTACAAGTATTTAAATATCGATGACGAGTATTTGAGACTCAAAGGCGAGTATTTAGGACTCGATGACGAGGGTTTGAGATGCGATCGCGTATATTTAAGATTCAACCACGAGTATTTAAGACTCGATGACGAGTGTCTAAAACTTAACTACGAGTGTTGGAAACTCAAGCATGAGTTTTGAAAGTTGAACGACGAGTATCTGAGACTCAAGGGCGAGTGTATAAGACTCACAGATGAAACTAATGGTACTATTCATCAGCATTCAAATCTATTCCGCAAAATGACTGACAGATTCTATGCTTCCAATTCCAGCAGTAAAGCGCGATAACCTGCTATGAGAAATCTAAACTTCTGACGATTCAACTTTCTACTGAGGATTGCGATCGCTTAAAAGTAAAAGCGAAGTTTGTCAATTACACTCTAGGATAGATTTAACAAAGTTATACCGTTTTTGTGTGAAGCTGCATTATTTCTACCCCCCGCCTTCGGCGTCCCCCCTTACTAAGGGGGGACTACAGGGGGGTCGAATTCAGCGCATCTCTACGGAGAATTGGTATTAGTAGGTTATCTGTATCTATGGCAATCAAAATCTCTAAGTTTCAGCAGGCGATCGAAGCAGTGGAAGCTTTATCAAGCGATGAACAAGCAATGTTACTAGAAATTCTGCAAAAAAGACTTGTACAACAACGGCGGGAGCAACTTTTACAGAAAGTCATAGAAGCAAAGCAAGATTATGCTCAGGAAAATGTGAAGCGCGGTTCAGTCGGAGACTTCTTAGCGGAGTTGGACGATTGAAAAGTATGCAACAAGGCTCGCAGTCCTAAAGTTATCGCTTTAATGCTAAAGTCAATCCATCGGCAATTGGCACTAAACTTAAAGATACTCTTTCATCGTGGTGCAATTTCTCATTTAAAGCCCGAATTGCTTGAGTACTTGTATTTTGTATCTGGGGATTCGCCACACTTCCACCCCATAAAACATTATCAATCGCAATTAAACCACCAGGACGAATTAACTGTAGCGATCGCTCGTAATAATTATCGTAATTTTCTTTGTCAGCATCAATGAAAGCAAAATCGAAAGTTTCTGCTTGTCCCGATGTTAACAATCGATTTAATGTTTCCACTGCTGGCGCTACGTGCAAATCGATTTTGTTTGCAACTCCAGCTTGCTGCCAATAACGCCGTGCTATATCTGTGTATTCCTGACTAACATCGCAGGCAACCACTTTACCATGCTCTGGCAATGCTAGAGCAATAGATAAAGAACTATAACCCGTAAATACTCCTACCTCCAGAGTTTTTGTGGCTCCTAATAACTGGACTAATAGAGCCATAAATTGTCCTTGTTCGGGGGCAATTTGCATCGTTGCTGCGGGATGGTTGGCTGTTTCTTGTCGCAACTGCCGCAGAATTGCTGGTTCCCGTAGAGAGACGGATAGAAAGTAATCGTAAAGGCGATCGTCTAAACCAAGGGTTCTTTTTGGCATAATTGACTGCTCGATAGAGTCACCCACAGTTTATACTACCAGCAATGCCGACCTTACTATAAATGATTTAGAGTTACCTACAGTTGCAAGCGATCGGATTCTATGTTTCAGAAGTTATTCATAATTTTAAATATTGTTTTATTAGTGTTTCTGACAGCTTGCAGCAGCACTCCAATTATGCGACCGGATCGTCAATTGGTACAAAAAGCTTTAGCAGTTCAATTATCTCAAGTACAGCAAGAAATTGGTCAAAAACTCCACTTATCTTCTCCCTTACAAGTAGAAATCGAGCGCCTGAAAATTAAACAGCAGCAGCAACTAAAAATTGGTAATTTATCAGCATACAGAGTGACTGGAACTTACGATCGCACTTTACAAATCTCTCAACGACGAGTAACGCAAGCACAAAGTCCTTTTGAAGTTTATTTACAGCTTCAGCAAGAAGGAAAAACCTGGCGCTTAGCAATTCCTCACAATAACGATAACGGTAAAATCCAAACTTGGCGCACTTATTCAATTCAATAACTCACGATAATATGCAACCTCAAAAACTGGCATAATTCAGCCAGATGTAACCATAAACTCCCTTCACGATTAAAGGCAATAACTTATACATTAAGGATACGTGGGAATGATGTATCTCAACTACCTGCGTTTCGGTTCTGGCATTGTAGTATTGCTAATAGTAGTATTTGGAGTGTTGCAATGGTTGCACATTTCGGTAGGTAGTTTTCTAGATTGGGTAGTAGGAATTGCTAGTTTTGCATGGCTATTAGTTATTGTCACCGTGCCTTGGAACATTTATTTTGAGGCTAAGGAAGCTTTAGCAGATGCAGCCACTTCGCAAGAACGAGGAATTAGAGTTGAGCCAAGGCAGATTGAATATGTGGGTATTGTGGCACGGCGATCGCTAGGAATTATTATCGCCCTACATTTGCTTTCAGCAATTGGATTGTATACCCTTGCTGCTACAGGTATTAGTGCTGTAGGTTACGTCAGTTCTGGTGCGGCATTACTATTAACAGCTTTGCGTCCTGCGGTGCGAACGTATCAATATTTTTCAGTGCGTTTAGCAGCGATTAGAAGACAATTTAACTATCCTCGCGAAGACATTGTAGAGTTTCGCAATAGATTTAACCGTTTACAAGAAACTGTAGATCGGCTCGAACAGCAACTCAATCTCAACGATCCTCGTTCTTGGGTAGCAACCCAGCAACGACAATTGGAGGCATTACGTAACGATTTGACTCGCGTTGCAGCCACACAAGAAGAACTCAAAACCATCAATCAGGCGGAACACGATCGCCTTGCACGGGAAGCAAAAACAGCGATCGCCCAATTAACAACTGACGGACAATTTCTCGACCATGTAAGAGAAATTATCCGCTTTTTTAAAACAGCATAGTTGGTAATGGGTAAGAAGTAATTTCCCACTTAAGACTTACGACTTTCAGCATACAACGTGGGATTATATTATACGCACATGCTACAGGAAAAGAACATAATGCGCCGACAACGCCTACTCTTAATGCCTCTTGCCTGTATTGGTATAGTTGGCTTAGGAATAACTGGTTACAGTCTTACTACTCAGACAAACGCTCAAACAACTCAAACTCAAACAATCGCGCAAGGTACGCAAGCGCCACTACGCGAACCAGATGTCGTCTACGTACCTACACCCCAAGAAACAGTAGAGACAATGCTGAAGCTTGCTAATGTCGGTAAAAATGACGTGCTTTACGACCTTGGTAGCGGTGACGGACGCATTCCCATTACTGCTGTACAAAAATATGGAGTGCAGAGAGCTGTAGGGATAGATATTAATCCAGAACGGATTAAAGAAGCAAACGCAAACGCCAAAAAAGCAGGCGTGACAGACCGCGTGAAGTTTCTCAATCAAGATTTGTTTAAGAGTGATTTTAGCGATGCAACTGTCGTAACGCTTTATCTGCTACCCGAACTTAATGTTAAACTGCGATCGCAGCTATTTAAACAGCTCAAACCTGGGACTCGCGTCGTGTCTCATGCTTTTGATATGGGCGATTGGAAACCTGAAAAAGTCGTACAGTCTCCTGCTGGTTCTACGGTTTATTATTGGGTAATCCCCAAAGAAATTCCTCAGAATTTAGGTGACAGTTAGATGTAATTGTATTATAGCGTGTCTATTCTAGTTGTGAAATTTCCATCAGGGCTGTTAATGGTTAATGGTTAATGGCTAATAGCAATTAACCATTAGCAGTTAGCAAAACTAAACCCTGGTTCACAAATCATTTAGAATCGCTATACAACATCAAGTAAGGGCGTACATGCCCTTACCATATCCATGATAAGTTCACCATCGTCGCACCGCACCAGCGACTAATAACTCAATTCGATATAGGGCATGTTCGCTAGTCATAAATAAAGTTTTGCCATCATCTCCACCAAAAGCAAAATTTGAAATTGCTGTCGCAGTCAAAATTTTACCGAGCAACAAACCTTGAGGAGAAAAAATGTGTACGCCATCGCCACAACCCGCGTAGATATTTCCATTAGCATCTACATCAACACCATCAGCACCCCAATCATTGTTATCAATTTGGCAAAGGATTTCGCCATCAGACAGGGTTCCATTGGAATTAATTGTCAAAGCCCAAATATAGCGATCGCCTGCTGCTGAATTGCCTACATATACCTTGGTTTCGTCAGGAGAAAAAGCAATGCCGTTCGGCATACTTAAATCCTGAGTCACTACTGTTAATGCTTGAGTTTTGGGTTCTAAGCGAAAGACACCATTAAAATCTAGTTCCTGAGTTCTGTCGCCAAGACCATAAGGTGGATCGGTAAACCAGATCGTCCCATCCGATTTAATTTCTAAGTCATTTGGTGAATTAAATTGCCGACCTTGAAAGAGATCGCATAATATTTTCCGCTGACCATTTCCATCTGTCATGCTAATCGCCCGCGATTCGTGTTCGCAAGTATACAAATTGCCGACTGAATCGAAAACATTGCCATTTGGCTGGTAACTGGGTTGACGATAAGTTTGCAGCCCTGCTGTTGCACTCCAAGATTTGTGTTCGTTTGCCGCAGTATCGCTAAAAACTAGTTGTTGATGATGCCGATCCCAAACTGGTCCTTCAGCAAAAAGCATTCCCTCAGCCAGTTCTATTAGTTCGGTATTGGCTGCTAATATGCCTGCAATTCCTGTGTTTTGGTTATCGATCGTCATAATATAGAGAGTCGGAGGGGCGGGTTTAGCAAAAGATTCACAAGCCTTAGCGATCGCTCTTCGTTCAAAACCCGCCCTTACAGAAGCCAGGAGTCAGGAGGAAGATCGAAACAAATTCTTCTCACTTACGACTTACGACTTACTACCATTACCCATTACCAATCTTAATCCTGCATTGCCAGCACTCCAGTTGGGATTGATGGTTTGAGCAAGCCGTTGAGCAACGAAGCTGGGCGATCGCCATGAGGCCAAGCAAAAGCGTGGCGGAAGGCAGCATCTTGACAAGCCTGCAACTCTTCAAAATCAATAATATCCAGCGTGAGCAGATTTTCATACTCGAACGGTAGCCGGACGTTGTGCAATCCAGCATTATCCGTACAAATGGCAATATCTACCCCAGCATCCAAGCAACGGTCAAATACCAACTTTAACTGGCGCATATCTTGTAAGGTTCCCGTCTTTAAATAAGTTGTGGGACAAACCTCCAAACATTGCTGCCGTCGCGCTAAATCTGGTAATAATTCGGGATGCAGCAGGGGAATTTGGATACCGTGACCGATTCGCATCAGATAAGGTAACAATTCAGGGTAACAACCTGCCGGAGTTTCATATAAGTGTCCCGTAGTATTTAACCCGAGCGATCGCGCGTGGGCGTAAAGTTGGACGAATTCCTCCAGGCGTTCGGCATAGTGTCCATCACCACCCGCTACATCCACAGCACAGACATACTCGCGCTTTTGAGCTGCCAAGTCCACAATTGCCCGATTCACCTCATAGGGTAGCCGCGAGTGCATACACAAAATTTGGCTAGTAACAATCGGATATTCGGAAAGTTGACTCGCCTTGCCTACCACGTCAACAATCTCAGCCATCAAATCTATGCGTTGAGATTGACTTAAATGCTCTGGCGTGCGTAAATACGGTGTGTAGCGAATTTCTAAGTAAGCCAAATTTTCAAAAATATACGCACCGCGAATCAGGCGATAAATAAAGTAAGGCAAAGTCTCAATCGTCTGCACGCTCTCAACTAAAGTATGCAATTCCAAATACTCGTCCAATGTGTTGCGGGGACGAGTGTAGAAATCTTCAAATGCAGGATAGTCAGCAAACCGCTCGATCTTGTCATCGGCATGGCGTTGGAAATAGCGCCAGAGGACGCGAGGCACAACCGAACCGCCTAGGTGACGGTGTAATTCAGCGTATAGAGCCACAATACCTCTCTTAATTATTCTTAATAATATCTATGGTTATTATCAAAGATAGCAATTTTGCTCGGCAGTCGGGAGTTTTCCACAATACCAGAGAGGGACTAGGGGTTTGTAAGTCAGTTATCAGTTATCAGAGGAGAGTGGTAATTGGTAATTGGTAATTGGTAGTTGCCCCTCTGCCCCTCTGCCCCTCTGCCCTGTTCACTTCCTCAGCTCTCTTTTCACGCACCACTGACTAAAATCACGCCACTACCGTTTTTGATTCTTCTATTTTTTCTCTCAAGCCATCTTCTAGTAAAGCTCGCTGTTCGCTCAAGCCAAAATCGTTCTCGTTGGCAGAGTGCGATCGCTCCGAGTGCTGTGTCTTGAAGTTGGGAGGAGATAGCAAGGAATCGACTAGCGGTAAGCTAATCTCTACAACTGTGCCTAAACCGATGCCAGGACTAGATAAGGCGATGCGACCCCCCATTAATTCAATGAAATTGCGGGAAATTGCCAGTCCTAAGCCAGTTCCGCCAAGCTTGCGGGTAGTAGTGCCATCTACCATTACGAAAGGGCGAAAGAGTTTGTGTTGTTGAGCTGGATCGATTCCCAGTCCCGTATCTTTTACAGCTACAGTTACCCAAGACGCAGTACTACCATCTGGCGCGGGTTGGGAGACACTTGCCATTTTGATGCTAATGCTGCCGCGATCGGTAAACTTGACAGCGTTGCCAATTACATTAATCAGCACTTGCTTGAGCTTGGCGGGATCGACATGAACGAACAGTGGTTCTTGCCAATCCATGGCGATCAGTTGCAGCCCTTTTTGCTGGATTTGCACCTTTTGCAGGTCGATCGCTTCTCGCAGCACTTGCCGTAAATCGATGGCTTCGGTGACGACTGAGAGTTTACCAGCTTCAATTTTGGCAATGTCGAGCAAGTCGTTAATGATCCCCAACAAGTGAATTGCTGCTTCATCAGCCCGTACCAAAAATTCTAATTCTTCAGCGCGATCGTCGCAGCAGCCATCGCGGACGAGGCGAATACAGCCGATGATGGCATTGAGCGGAGTACGTAGCTCGTGGGAGGTATTGGCTAAGAATTCACTTTTGAGCTGATTGGAGGTTTGGGCTTCTTGCCAAGCAGTTTCTAATTCTGCTGCCGAAATATTTAACCGTCCTAGCATGTCTTCTAGGGCTGCTGCTAGCTGTTCTACCTCGCGAACTTTAAAATTGTGCGGGACTCGCTCGACAGCGTGGTGGCTTTGCAAGTTCAGGGCATAATCTCGCAATTTCTCCAAAGGTCTGGCGAGATCGCGAGTGATGTGCAGCGTGGCGACTAAGGTAGCTATTAATAAACCAATGGTCAGCACCACGAGGATGACTTTAATTTCTTGCAAGCCGTAGAGAGCATTGTCCATGCGGGTGACGGCTAAAATTACCCAATGCCCGTTCCCTCGGTCGGTAATCGGACTGGGAATGACGTTATAGCCAGCTAGTAGTTCGGGACCATGTTCGTCAAATGATAGGTGCAGAAAATCTTGGCGCGTGCGTCCGGCGATCGCATCGTTCAGAATGCTTTTCAGGCGCTCTGCATCTGCCTCTCGTGCAATGTTACGCCCAATTCGATTGGCAACTGGGTGGGCTAAAATCGTCCCGTTGCGATCGATGACAATGGTAGAACCAGCCAGTAATCCTGGTTTCTCGCGCTCTCTTTGGTGTAATGCCGATAGTACGCTAAGACTATAAGCTAATCGTCCCCTAGTATTGTATACGGGAGCTGATAAAACTAATTGCAGTTGTCCGAGAGAGCGTTGGGGATCTATTGATGCTGTTAGTTGTAGCGATCGCCGTGCTGTCAAGGTTACTAGTGGTTGTACGCGAATTGATGGGGTTTCTTGCCGATCTTGCTGCCAAGCGGGATCGGCGTTAGCAGAGGCAATTTGCACCTCACCACAAGTACTCGCCACTAAGTTACCCGTGCCGATCTCAGCTAGTTGCATACACTGAGTATGGGGTGATGACGCTAGTTGTTGAAGAAATTTCTGCGCTTGTTGAGGCGAGCCAGAGCGTAGGGCTGTGGTTTGACTTGCTAGCAGCAGCGTTGTTTTCAGTGCGGCGATCGCGTTGTTGATATTTTCTCCCTTCTGCACCGCGCTTTCAGTTAAATTCCGGCGTGCAGTTTCTAGCAAACTAGAGCGTGCCTTCCTGAAAGTCACCGCTTCCCCAATTAACAAAACTGGTACGGTCAGCAGCAGTATTCTTGCAAGTAGGATACGGCGAAATGAGGATTGACTGGGCTTAGCCATGGAAGCTCCCTCAAAGTAGATGCAACACCCTTTAGTAGTAACTTGCTAGCAGACAATGAGTCTATTAATCAATACACTAAACACTATCGCTGCCAAACAAATTCCATTGAAAATTGCCTAAACTATTGATTTATACTAAATGGATTTTAAGGTTTACGGATATCGCTCTCAATGTATTTCTCCTAGTTTTCGGCATTTTCACAGCATAACTAAGAGATTCCTCTGCTGCTACCCGTTATACATAGAAATATTCATCGAGAATTTGTTAAAAATATTTTATGTATAAAGACTAACCCAAAATTAACCAAGTTGTTACTCCTCCTGCTAAAACTTTTGACAGATTGTTTAGCTGTAGCGATCGTCACTTTTGCTACTGAAGGGCTAGGCGACATACTGAAATCGTTTGAAACTAGGTAATAGATCGTGGATCGAGAGCGCAGTCGTCCCCAAACAACACTGATTTTGGCAATGAGTGCCGATGGCAAGATTGCTGATGTCGAGCGATCGCCCGCCCGTTTTTCTTCTCAGCGCGATCGATTTCACCTCGAACAACAGATTGCTGTTGCCGATGCCACCATATTCGGAGCTGGTACGCTTCGCGCTTACGGCACAACCTTAAGCGTAACTCATCCCAAATTACTGCAACATAGGCTACAGAACGCTCAAAAATCTCAACCAATTCAGATTCTTGCTTCGGCGAGTGCCAATATCGATCCTCAATGGCGATTTTTTCGCCAGCCCGTACCCCGTTGGCTACTCACATCTACTAATGGAGCAAAGCATTGGCAAGGGCGATCGGAGTTTGAGCGGATTGTGATTGGGGAGTCGGGAGTCGGGAGTCGGGAGTGGGGGGACAAGGAAGACAAGGAAGACTTGGGGGCTGAGGGAGCAATTACCAATTACCAATTACCAATTACCAACTACCAACTACCAATTACTAATTACCAATCACCAACAATCGACTGGACATTTGCCTTACAACAACTATTTTGTCTAGGAATCAAACACTTAGCCGTTCTTGGTGGGGGTGAATTAGTGGCGGCAATGCTGGCTGTAGATTTAATTGATGAGATTTGGTTAACTGTCTGTCCTTTACTTCTAGGCGGAACAAACGCCCCAACTCCAGTTGCAGGGACGGGTTTCCCTGAAAATTTAGCACCGCGACTAGAACTTTTATCAGCCCAAACTGAAGGACAAGAAGTATTTCTCCACTATCGCCTGCAACGATCGCATTAGTTAGATTAACTTAAGTATCAGTTATCAGTTATCAGTTATCAGAGGAGAGTGGTAATGGGTAATTGGTAATTGGTAGTTGCTCCCTCAGCTCTCTTTCTCCACTCCCCACTCCCCACTCCCCACTCCCTACTCCCTACTCCCTAAACAATGGTGAAACAACTCAGATCGCAATATTCTGTCACCTGGACGAACAAAATTGCTGAAATTCCGCAATCTGCATGGGATGCTTTAGCATTACCTCTAGCGACTCCGTTTTTAGAGTGGGAGTGGTTGAACAATCTAGAAACCTCTGGTAGCGCCACAGCTAGGGCTGGATGGTTGCCCAATCATTTGACGGTATGGCGCGATCGCACGTTGATTGCAGCTGCTCCCATGTACCTGAAAGGACACAGTCAGGGGGAGTTTGTATTTGACAGTCAATGGGCAGATTTGGCACAGCGGATCGGTGTAGAGTATTATCCGAAACTCTTGGGCATGACACCCTTTACTCCTGCTGAGGGTTATCGGTTTTTAATTGCGCCAGGGGAAGATGAGGATGAAATGACGGCATTGATGGTAAGTGCGATCGACCATTTTTGCGATCGCCAAAACATTTCTGGGTGTCATTTTCTCTATGTCGATCCCGCATGGCGACCTACACTAGAACGACATGGTTTTACCACTTGGCTGCACCACAGCTATATCTGGCAGAACCTCGGTTTTGAAACTTTTGATGATTATCTGGGCGTGTTTAACGCTAACCAACGCCGCAATATTAAGCGCGAACGCAAAGCCGTAACGAATGCAGGTTTAGAGTTAGTGACTCATACGGGAGATGAAATTCATAAGTCTTTATTTCCCCAGATGTACCATTTTTATGCCGATACCTGCGATAAGTTTGGTTGGTGGGGTAGCAAGTACTTGACGAAGAAATTTTTCGAGCAATTATACGCCCATTATCGCCATCGCGTGTTATTCGTAGCGGCTTACCAGGCAGGAAACAGACATCAGCCGATGGGCATGTCGTTTTGTTTGACAAAGGGCGATCGCCTTTACGGTCGTTATTGGGGCAGTTTTCAGGAAATCGATTGCCTGCACTTCGATGCTTGCTACTATCAGCCGATTGAATGGGCGATCGCTCATGGTATCCAAACTTTCGATCCTGGGGCGGGGGGAAGGCATAAAAAACGGCGCGGTTTTCCTGCTACCGAGAATTACAGCTTGCACCGCTTTTACCATCGGCGTTTGGGTCAAATTTTGACTTCTTATATTCGCGAAGTAAACGAATTAGAACGACAAGAAATTGAGGCAATTAATGCCGAATTACCCTACAGTCGGCGAGGTGGCTAGGAAAGGAAAAGGAGGACAAGGGGAGCAGAGGGGCAGGTGAGCAGGTGAGCAGGTGAGCAGGTGAGCAGGTGGGCAGGTGAGCAGGTGGGCAGGTGGGCAACTACCAATTACCAATTACCAATTACCACTCTCCTCCGATCACTGATAACTGATAACTGATAACTGTCTAACCTACCTGAACTAGTTTTTGCTCTAGTTTCTCCGTCCCATTATCAACATCTGCAAGTTTTTTGTAGATTGCTAAAGCCTGAGCGACAACTTGATCCATGTTGTAATACTTGTAAGTTGCCAGCCGTCCGACAAAATGCACGCCGGAAGTTGCGTCAGCTAACTCCTTGTATTTCTTGTACAGTTCGGTATTCTCGGGGCGCGGTACGGGATAGTAAGGATCGCCTTCGGCGCGGGGATATTCGTAGACAATTCCTGTTTTGGAATGCTCTTGTCCAGTCAGGTATTTAAACTCTGTAACGCGAGTATACAAGTGTTCGTTAGGGTAGTTTACCACTGCTACTGGTTGATGCACGGGGACGTTGAGCGTTTCGTGCCGGAATTCTAAAGAGCGGTAAGGTAGCTTGCCATAGCGGTAGTCAAAGAACAAATCGATTGGTCCGGTATAAATCATCTCGCGGTACGGTATCACCCCGATAATTTCCCGATAGTCAGTTTGGAGCGCGATCTTGATATTCGGGTGAGATAACATCTTCTCGAACATGCGCGTATAGCCGTGCAGCGGCATTGCCTGATATGTATCCGTAAAGTAGCGACTGTCGCGGTTCGTGCGGGTAGGTACGCGAGCAGTAACGGATCTATCGAGTTCTGACGGATCGATGCCCCACTGTTTGCGCGTATAGTTGCGGAAGAATTTTTCGTATAATTCTCTGCCAACTTTACTGACTACCACGTCTTCGGAAGTCAAGATACGTTCTTTAGGTTCCGCCACCGAAGCAAAGAATTCCTCTAGCTGAAATGAGGTGAGGTTGTGTCCGTAAAGTCGGTTAATGGTATCGAGATTAATGGGGATCGGTACGAGTTGTCCGTCAACGCTGGCAAGTACGCGGTGTTCGTAGGAACGCCATTGAGTAAATTGCGAAAGGTACTCGAAAACATCGCGAGAGTTGGTATGAAAGATGTGTGGACCGTATTTGTGAATTAGAATACCTGCGTCGTTGTAGCAATCGTAAGCGTTGCCACCAATATGCGATCGCGTATCGACGATCAAAATTTTCTTACTCGACTGACTGGCTAACCTTTCAGCAAGAACGCTTCCAGCAAATCCTGCTCCCACAATTAAGTAATCGAACATTAAAACACTCCTTAACAGCAGATAGAAGACAGGAGACAGAATATTTCGATTCGGATTGCCGACTGATGGATTAAAATAGATCGAAGCAAAAATTCATCTTCACAATTGCAAAGAGTTATTTCCTCTTTTCTTCTAGATGCTAAATCTTTTCTTCATATAAAAGTTTTGGTTTATTGTTATCAAAATAGCCCTTGAAACCGTCTTGATATGCTTCCGTAAGGAAGCGCAGGCGCTTTAGCTTGCGATCGTCAAATAGCATAATAGCAACTAAAGAGCGGCAATAGTTTTTCAACGTTCTTAAATAGAATTTTGTTCTATTAGCATAATTTTTCCTTAACCAAATCGCATTCCTTGTTTCAAAGTAAGTCAACCATATCCTACTATATCTAGTTCTGTACGAAGCTTTTCCTAAGAAGTTTCTCATCACTTCTGTTTGATCGGCAGCCTCTTTGTGAAGAATCACGCTGTCAGTAACTAGCAAGATTTTACCTGCGGTATTTAATCGAAGGCAATATTCTAGATCGTCGCCTCTAATAAAGAAATCTCTATTGGGAAATCCCACTTGTTCGATCGCTTTTTTACTCACTAGCAGTCCGACAAAAGAGCTAAAAGCTATTTCTAGCACTTGATTGTTTTCGATTAGCTCTTTTTCTACTTTTTTGTGAATTTCGACATCAAAATCAAAATCATTCTGATTATTTTTGCGCTCGAAAAATCCTATGTGAGGATGTAATATGTCACCCGCTAGATCTAACTTGAGATTTGCTAAAGCACTGACATCTGGTTCGTGGCAATAATTAATTAACTTTTCTAAAGCATCTGCTTCGGGTGCGGCATCATCATCCATCAGCCACAACCAATCATAGCCTGCTTCATACCCATACTTTACTCCTGCATGAAATCCACCCGCACCACCAGTATTTTCTGGTAAGCGGATATAATCGACGAGCAGATTTTTCAGGTATCCTTCTTCTTTAAGAAATTCAGGTGTATTATCAGTCGATCCATTATCTATAAGAATAATTTTATCTGGTAAGCGCGTTCCAGCCAAGATTGCATCTAAACACTCTGTTAATAGTTTCTTTCGGTTATAGGTTACAACTACAACAGCAATTGTTGTTTCAGCCATTGTTAATTTCCTATGATTTGATTTGAGATCGATCGACTGATGGAAACGAGCAGCATATTATATTTGAATATGAGATTTATCGAAGACATAAGATTTTTCAAACATAGGCGATCGCCAGCAGAAATGCATAATCTTCTGCTACTACCAACTATCTGGATAATTAATTTAGGAATTTCAATCCACAACCGTTCTCTTGGACTCATACTATCAATTCTAAGTTCCTAAATGTTACTTTATCGTTGCAGAGCCGAACTCAATTTTAGGATGAATTCCAGTTATTCGTTTCGATTGTCGCTCTGAGGGTGGGTAGTTCAGACAATAAGGTTACGATAAGAGGATAATCTTCGACTGAAAGTAAAACTACTTGAAGCGGTGCTTGTAATTCATAAGGTAATATTTGTCTCCTTGAAGAAATAGACTAGCAGCATATTAGTAATTTTTGCAACATGACTTGGAAAAACTCAAAAGTTTAGTCAGGGCGATCGCGTTTGTAGCTATCTATCGTGTCTACTTAGTATGCAAATTTACCTCAATGAATCACCCGATTTTACTACGATAGTCTCATCTAAATAATACTACTTTAGGTAGATGTCTTGCTGGTTCTTGTATAACAGATCACGCTCTACTCAATAGTGAGAAAATTCTCATAAAAGCTTCACACACGCTTTATAAAATTCTCATATCATGTAAATGTTTAATGAATAACTTGGTTCCCTAACTCTACGTATCTAGTACATGTATTACCGTATCGTAATAGTAAGTAGTTTCATTCTGCGATCGCCCGTAAGTATTTGCAAGTAGATAAATTGGTAAATGACAGGTTTGTAAATGGATAGATCGAAGATGGCAGAACCACAAGTCACTATCGTAGTCGTACCCCGCGAGCGTTTTAGCTTAACTCAAAGATCCCTGGAAAGTATCTATGAAAACACCACAATTCCTTTCAAGTTGATCTACGTAGACGGTGGCTCTCCTGCACGTATCCGAGATTATTTAGCAGCTCAAGCGCGCGAGAAAAATTTCCAACTCATTCGTACTGAATACTACCCCTCGCCGAACCACGCCAGAAACTTAGGTTTAGCCCAGGTTGATACAGAATATGTTGTTTTCATGGATAACGATGTCGTCGTTGCACCTAACTGGCTCAAGAATTTAGTTCAATGCGCCCAAGAAACTGGAGCTGCGGTAGTTAGCCCTCTTGTTTGCCAAGGTCAAGAATTACATGAATTCGTCCATTGTGCAGGCGGAGAATCTGCCGTCATCGAAGACAACAAGAGCGATCGCCTCAGAAGGCGCTTGCACGATAAAATTTACAAACAAGGTAAGCGCATAGCGGATTTGGGTGACTTTCTGCAAAGACAACCAACTGGGTTGGCAGAGTTCCATTGCATGTTAGTCCGCACGGCAATATTAGATAAAATTGGCGGTCAACTCGACCCAGCAATGATGAATACGAAAGAACACGTAGATTTCTGCGTGGCAATAGCTGAAGCTGGGGGTGCTATTTATCTGGAACCGACATCTCTCGTCACCTACATCAATGGAATGCCGCTGGAATTATCAGAAATTCCTTTCTACATGGTACGTTGGAGCGATGAGTGGGGTAGAACGAGTTTAAACCGCTTGCGCGACAAGTGGAACCTCACCGAAGATGATTACAACAAAAATTGGGATCGCAGTTGGTCTGAGTATTTAACTGGGAGACGCAGAGTATTTATCATCAGACCTTGGCTCAACAAGTACTATGTATTCGGCAAAGGCAAAACTCGATTAGAGAATATGCTGGTGCGGATAGAAAAAATGTTGAACCGCTATCTCACCAATCGCCATACTCGCAAGCATCCCCAGGAGATACAACAACCTGCCAAGTCGTTGCCTAAAACTCCAGTATCAGCATAAGGAGTCAGGAGCCAGGAGTCAGATTGAAAACATGGGTTTCCTTCTGTCTCCTATCTCCTGTCTTCTGTCTCCTGTAAAAGAAGGATGAAACGCTTGAAGCAGAAGAGATTAAAATCAAATCCGATGCCGTTTGAAGTGGTGTATACGCCGGAAAGCTTATTGCGGCATCCGATACAACTGTTCAAGCAGATGGGACGCGACTTATTAGCTTCTCGCGAATTAGCTTGGCGGCTGATGGTACGGGATATTAGCGCCCAGTATCGCCAGTCGTTTTTGGGTATTCTTTGGGCTTTTTTACCACCGATTGTCATGGCAGCAGGATTCTCGCTGGCAAATGATGCAGGTGCGATCGCGATCGGTGCTACAGACTTACCTTATCCTGCTTATGTGATGTTTAGTACGGCACTATGGCAAACTTTTACTGAGGCACTCAACGGTCCGGTACAAGCGGTAACAACAGCCAAGCCCATGCTAGCCAAAGTTAATTTTCCGCGAGAAGCAATAATTTTGGCAAAGTTAGGTGAGGTATTTTTTAACTTCGCCATCAAGCTGATTTTGATTGTCGGGTTGTTTATTTGGTTTCGAGTTGCAGTCAGTTGGACGGTGATTTTAGCTCCAGTGGCGCTAATTCATTTAATCTTATTTGGTACTTTTATTGGCGTACTATTAGCTCCGTTGGGGATGTTATACCAAGACGTGTCTAAGGCACTTACAATGGTTACAGGATTTTGGCTTTTCCTGACTCCAGTAGTCTTTCCAGTTCCGAGTGCAGGAACTTTTGGGTTGCTGGTTAGACTGAATCCCGTGACTCCGCTACTTGTAACAACGCGAGAGCTAGCAACAACAGGGGTTATATCAGATCCGGCTGGATTTTGGATAGCGAGTATTATTACTATAGTTGGCTTACTGTTAACTTGGGTTGCCTTTCGTCTCGCAATGCCTTTCGTGATTGAAAGGGTGAGTTCCTAATACAATTTTAGATTTTAGATTTTAGATTTTGAATTTTGAAAGTCTTGTTGGTAGGTAGTTTCAGGAACTTAAACGTCACGGCAATAAACCAAAATGGTATTAGTAGACCAAGAAATTCTAAGTCAACCGGACGAGACTGAAGTTGTAATTTCGGTAGAAAATGTATCGAAGAAATTTTGTCGAGATTTAAGGCGATCGCTATTATACGGCGTGCGCGACATTGCTACAGAATTGAGCGGCGGCAAGCGCAAAGAAACGCTGCGAACAAAAGAATTTTGGGCGCTCAAAGATATTAATTTCGAGCTACGGCGCGGGCAAGCACTAGGTTTAGTTGGGGCAAATGGCGCGGGAAAAAGCACGCTGCTGCGGATTATTAGCGGTTTAATTAAACCAGATATTGGCACTGTCAAGATTAAGGGTAGGGTGGCTCCCTTAATTGCTCTAGGAGCAGGTTTTAATCCGCTGTTGACAGGACGAGAAAATATTTATGCCAATATGTCAATTTTAGGTCTATCGACTCAAGAAATCGAAGCTAGATTTCAGGAAGTGATAGATTTTGCCGAAATTTGGGACGCAATTGACGCACCAGTACAAAATTATAGTTCTGGTATGGCAGCACGGTTAGGCTTTGCTTGTGCAATTCATACGGAGCCGGAAATTTTGCTAATTGATGAAGTTTTGGCTGTAGGAGATATTAAATTTAAAGCCAAGTGTTATCGCAAGCTGCATCAATTACGCCAGCAGGGGACATCTTTTGTTTTAGTCAATCACAATCCCCAAGCAATATTAAGCGTGTGTGACTCGGCAATTTACCTAGTAAAAGGTAAATTGATTGCCGCTGGCGCAACGGAGACAGTTATAGAAAAATACGAGGAAGATTTGTTTCTGGATAGTAAGAAAGCAACATCGCAGATAATGCACTTACCAGAAAAATCTGCTAGTGAAAGTTTTGGCTTAGATATAACTCACCTATTATTTAAAGATACTAAGGGAGAAATTATAAAATCGTTAAGAAGTGGCGAATCAGTTAATTTCTGTGTAGGTTGTAAAGCTCATCAAAAATGTGACAACGTGACACTGCATTTAAAAATTACAGAGTTAGGCGGGGAAGGTGGTACGGGATCTGTTTTATTTTTCAATAGCGAACATGATGGCGGGTTTTTTGAAGTTTTACCAGGCAAACATGAAATTCATCTTCAAATGCCTTATCTAGGCTTAGCACCTGGTACGTATACCATGAGTATTAAACTCAAACAAGATATTTATACTTTTGATGTATTCGAGTCCTTTAGGTTTACAGTCGGTTCAGATGGCAAGATGAGTCAATGTAAATTTTATCAGCCGCGCGCGTGGCAGTTGGCAAGTCCGGTCGAGTTCATCGATCGCAATAACTCAAGATGAAAGGAGACAGAAGACAAGGGAGACAGGAGACAGGAGGGAACCCCAGGGCGTGAAAACAGGGGTTTCAACGCGGCTTAAAGATGTTAATTCTTTTTTCTCCATAAATGAATTTAGGGGCTTTAAACCTATGACAGGAGACTCGCTCGATTACAAGACATTCTGTCACCACGCTCCTGTCTCCTGTCTTCTTCTTCGGTAACAACTAAGTCGGAAGATAAACAAGATTAAAAATAACATTTTTTCTCCAAGAGATATATGCAAAAACTGCGATCGCTAATCTATATATCTAAGGGAAACTTGCCTTCAAAAATGGCTCATACCATTCAAGTCGCAAAGATGGCACAAGCCTTATCTCGAAAAGTTGAAAACTTTGAATTAGTGACTGGTGGAGATATCTGGTCATGCTTCAAGGGAATAGATTCAGAGTTTCAAAATTGGTATGGCTTGCACGACAACTTCAAACTCGTGCGATTACCCGTACACCTGAAAGTAAACTATCCCTTTCCAGAAGATTATCAACACCCAAGATTCTTTAAATTAGCAGCTTTCTATACTCGCATAAAATCTCCCTCATTAGTATATACTCGTACGCCTCAAGTTGTTAGGCTTTTGCTAAAGATGGGCATACCCGTACTCTGGGAACGACATACCCCAATTGATGAAGAGTCTCCCTATCGCCAATTTTTTACTAACAAAAATCTGATTGGATTCGTGACTATATCACCCCATCTGGCTGATAATTATATCAAACACGGACTCAGATCTGAAAAGGTACTGGTTGCTCATAGTGGCGTGGATATGAGAAATTTTATACCTTATCAGCCTCAAGCTTTGGCGCGCCAAAAGCTATCATTATCTCAAAACGAAAAAATTATTGTATATTCCGGTCACTTACAGGAATACAAAGGTATTCCAACACTGATAGAAACTGCTCGGATAATGCCAGGATTTAAGTTTATTTTAGTAGGAGGTTGGGAACATGATGTCAACAAAATTAAAGAATATTGTCAAAATCAAAATGTACATAATGTGAGTGTTGTTGGTCATGTGCCGCAATCTGAATTAGCTTCGTATCTATATGCCGCAGATGTTTTAATTTTCCCTACTAGTAAGTACTGGGTATTGAGTGAAACTACTAGTCCGCTCAAACTTTTTGAGTATATGGTTACTAAAAGACCAATTGTTGCTTCAGCTTTATCAAATGTAAAGACAGTATTGCGCGATCGCGAAAATGCGCTATTGGCAGAACCAGATGAACCTCTTTCCTTTAAAAAGGCGATCGTCGATCTATTTGATAATTCGACCCTCATGAATACCATTGCTGAAAATGCTTTTCAAGAAGTACAAAACTTCACTTGGGAAAAGCGAGCAGATCGAGTTTTGCAATTTGCTACAGAAAGAATACAAAAAATTGACGCGGGTGTAAACGGTTCGACAAGAAAAACACTGTAGGTAAATCTCTGTCAGTTGTCAATAGTTAATTTCAGAGCGGGAGAATTAAATATGTCTTATAGAATACTTTATTACAATTGGGCTCCCTACTTCAAGAAAACTGTTCCTGGCGGAGGTGTATCTGTTTACTGTAAAAATTTAATTGACTATATAGCTCAAAAAGATAACTGGCAAGTCACCTTCCTTTATTCTGGAACTGATTACAGCTATTTTAATAAAAATCCTCAGATCGAATCTGTTCGCAATCAAAATCATCCCTACGTACCTACCTTTTCCTTAGTTAACTCTCCAATTCCCGCCCCTTCTCACTTTGCTTTTGACGATCCGTTGGGTAACGTCAAACAACCAGAACTCGAAAAATGCTTTCAAGAATTCTTAGAAACACAAGCACCTTTTTCTGTAATTCACTTCCATAATTTAGAGGGTTTGACAGCAAACTGTCTCAAAATAGCTAAAGAAAGTGGTGCTAAGGTAGTATTTAGCTTGCATAATTATTGGGCTATTTGTCCGCAAGTCAACTTGTGGCGATTGGAACAAAGCCATTGCAGCGATAATATGGAAGGACGAGCCTGCCTTGCCTGTCTGCCTGCACCGCCAAGTTTAGAGCGGGAATTGGCAATTAGGAAACTTGAATATTTATGCAGTTCGCTGAATTTGGACGAGCGATCGCTACCTCTGAGCGTGTTGAAAAAATTCTATTCGCTCTTCTACAAAATCCAACGACCGCTAGTAGCGCGGACGCAATCGCCTTTGACTAAGAAACTAGAACTAACAGGCGCAAACCTACCTCAACAATCTCATGCTTATCAATTTCGACGGCAGGAAATCGTTTCTCTGATCGATCGTTACGTTGATGTGGCGCTGTCTGTTTCCGATCGCAGTGCCTCTATTTATCGACAATACGGAGTCGATTCGGCGCGGTTGAGTACGCAATACATAGGCAGCAAGGCAACACAGTTTCAAGTACCGCCGCACAACCCAGCAACATACTCTCCAGAACAGCCTTTTCGATGCATCTACATGGGAGTAGCCAGAAAAGACAAAGGTTTCTACTTCTTGCTAGAAGAATTACGCTGTTTCCCAGAAGCCCAATTAAAGATGCTGGAACTAGCGATCGCCAGCAAAATTACAGAACGCACTGAGTTAGAAATGGCGATGCAGCAGAAAGGGCAATTGCTATCTTTGGCTCAATCTTTGCATCGTTTGATTTACCATCCTGGTTATGCTTACGAAAATATTCCCAAAATTTTAGATGGCATTCACTTGGGAATCGTCCCGCCGCTATGGGAAGACAATCTGCCACAAGTTACATTTGAGCTTTTAGCTTGTCGCGTACCCGTACTTTGCTCGAATCGAGGCGGCGCACAAGAATTCGTGCGGCATCCAGCTTTTATTTTCGATCCGGCGAAAAAGGGAGACTTTCAGCAGAAACTCTTAAATATTCGCGAGAATCCGCACTTACTAACTGAGTTTTGGCAAGAGGCGCGAACGGTGCGATCGCTAGAACAACATTTTCAGGAGTTAATTGAAGTTTATGCTAACTGTGGCAGCGGAGGATAGATAAAAATAAATGATGAGAGTGTGCTTTGTTGCCGCTTGCCCAGGCACAGATATGCGAGGAGGACCGCGATCGCTGCTAGAAACTATAGACGCGCTTGGGAAGCAGGGAGTTGAGTGTTTTGTTCTGCTACCTGCACACGGGCGACTGAGCGACGAATTAAGCCGTCGTGGCATTCCCACTTGTGTCATTCCTTATAAGCGTTGGATAGAGGGCGGGGAATATCCCTGGCGGCAGCGTTGGCATAAACTGAAACAAGACTTTCGGATCGCGCTCCAGATTGCCGCACAGATCGAAGAGTGGCAGTGCGATATTGTCTACACAAATACTCTTGCTATAGGTGTTGGTGCTTTTGCTGCCTTCTGGCTCAGAAAACCCCACGTTTGGCATATTCGAGAGTTTGTTTACGAGGATCACGGGCAAGTCTTTGTGTTCGGTCGCAACTTCACCTTGAGGCTGGTAAATTTTCTGTCCCAGGCTTGTATCGTTAATTCCAAAGCTGTAGCTCAAAAGTACGAGCAGTGGATCGCGCCTGCAAAGTTGCGGGTGGTTTATCAAGCGGTTAACGTCACTCCAGGCGATGCAACTCTCATCTTCCCTGCAACACATTTTAGGTGCATTATTGTAGGTGCATTAACGGCAGGAAAAAGACAGGAAGACGCGATCCGCGCCATTGCCGAACTAGTGCGTACGGGTGTAAAAGTAGAGCTATTAATTGTTGGAGACGGAGATCCCCAGTACCGAGAGTATTTAGCAGAAATTGTAACGAAAAACCAAATAGAGCCATACGTTAAGTTTTACGGCTACGCTGACAATCCCTTTCCGTTGATGCAAAGTGCAGATGTCGTGTTAGTTTGCTCTAAGTGTGAGGCTTTTGGTAGGGTGACAGTAGAAGGTATGCGGGCAGGTAAGCCGATAATTGGAACCAGGAGTGGTGGCACGCAAGAGTTAATTCGAGATGGATTTAATGGATTGCTCTATACTGCGGGAGACGAGCGAGAGCTAGCGCAGAAAATTCGCTATATTTGCGATCGCCCAGATCTGGCTCAAAGAATGGGAGAAAACGGAAAACAATGGGCGGCGGAGCAGTTTAATCAAGCTCGTTATGGCAAGGAAATATATTTGCTGTTAAGACAGGTGTGCGGCAAAAACCTGGAGAGTTAAACGAAGCCGATCCCCCAACTCCCTTAAAAAGGGGGGATCGAGATCTAAAACTTCAAGTGCATAACTCCTGCGGAAATTTGGAAAATCGCAGAGCGAGTAAAGAAAGAATTAAAATTAGATTGCAGGCAAAAAATAGTTAATTTGTGAATAAAACATGGAGCGGACGCTGGAAGACCTAACGGCAATCGATGACAAACTTTCTAAGCGTCATATTGACCTTGACCCAGGCGGATACTTTATCATTTATCTGGATCGGGAAGCGGGGTTAATTTGTGCGAAACATTATACAAATGCGATCGACGATCGCGGTTTAGCCGTCGATCCCGAAACGGGTAAGCCCATCCCCGCACGCGGTAAAGTCCAGAGGACTTCAACTACAACTTATCGCGGTAGAACGGCAAAAGAACTCTGTATAGAGATTTTCGAGCAAGAATCCTGTCCTGTAACCTATTTAGATCACGCCGCCTATTTAGGACGAGAATTTATCCGTGCCGAAATTGCTTTGGTAAACGGGCAAGAATATATTCAGGATTGAATGGGTAATGGGTAATGGGTAATAGACAATTACCCATTACCAACTACCAGTTACCTAACGTAAATATAATAAGTCACCATCGGAATAATTGTCGCAGCGACTAAAAAGCCAATTACCCAAACAGTAGCGTTACTGGATTTAGTTTCTTCTGTACTTTTGTAGGTACTTTCTACAGCTACATCAGTTGCTAGTTGTTGGGGTGCGCCAGGATCGGGTGCGCCAGATAAGACAGCTACGAGGCGATCGCTAGCATCGAGAAACGCCTGATTGTATTTTTCGCCTTCGCGCAAGGGATACAAAATGGTTTGAGTCATCAAGCTTTTGGAAATATCGTCTGTCAACAGCGATTTGGCTTTGTCTCCCACGCGGATTCCAGTACCACTGCTGAGGGTGTCTAGTACTATTAAAGTCTGATTGGCTTGTGCTGTTGGAGTTGGAAACCACTGCTCGAATAATTTATCAGTAAAGGATTGAGCAGTTTCGCCATAATCGAGGCGGCGAATGGCAACTAATCTCACCTCATTTCCCGTAGTTTCTGCCAATTTTTCTAGATCGCTACTGATTTTACCCTCATTGATCGGACTAATGGCTTTTGCCGGATCGATCACCCATGTGCGATCGCCTGGAGCGACAGCAGGAATTTCGTATAAGCTAGTAGCGATCGCTGGAAATGGCAGCAGTAGCGTAGTCAGAATCGCTAACCCTATAGAGAAAACCAAGGATTGCAGATATTTTCTACTGCCAAATATTTTACTACGTAAGTATTTCATTTCCTCGTCCTGAAAATTTATATATATTTATAAAATTACTATAAGAAGTGAGTAGTGAGTAGTGAGTAGTGAGTAGGGAGTGGGGAGTGGGGAGTGGGGAGTGGGGAGTGGGGAGTGGGGAGTGGGGAGTAGGGAGCTGGTGTGATTAACTCCTGACTTCTGACTTCTGGCTCCTGTCTCATGTCTTCACTGATAACTGATAACTGATAACTGATAACTGGTTAGCCATCGCTGTTCCTACCAGGTACAATACTTGAGCCGCGATATTTGAGGCTGGTGGGATCTGGCTGTGGTGCGGGTGTTTTTGCTTGGTTTGAGATCCAAGGCGCACCGCGATACATCCCTCTAATTTCTGCTGTTGCGTCGTTCTCGTTTGAGATACCAGGATCGCTTTGTGCGATTAGATTAGGCTCGCTTTTGGAGGCATTTTTTAAGAGTAATTTTCTCGTAGCAAAAATCGTTACGCCCAGAATTAATAATTGAATCTGCCAGGGAGCTAAAACTAAAGTTAAAATTAAACTGACGACTGTAGCCGTTCCTGTGAGGTAAGCCATCTCGTCAGCAGATTTTTTGCAGAGATACCCAGAAATTAAACAAGTTGTTAAGGGTAAGAGAAAAAATAACCGCATATTAAAGCTAAAAGTCGAAAGTTAAAAGTCAAAATATAAGACGATCTAGACTGGGATTACTATCGAGCTTGGAACGATCTAGAGAGCGGATTGAACGGAGATGACATATATATTATCTTATTTAGCATTAGATAATAAATTTTTATCTTCTTCTACCTAGGGTTAGATTCTCGCAATTCTTGCTTAAGCCATTTGTGAATTTCTGTTACTTATGTAACCGATCGTGCAGAAGAGGACGCGATCGCGCTATTCCAAATAAAGTTTTTGCCTAATCTTTTCGCAAGAGCTAATTCCATTCGCAACATTTGACTTTTGTACGGGCGGGTTTAGCAAAGAGATTAACAGCGAAAGCCGTAAAACTTTGGTCAAAACCCGCCCCGACAATTTTTGACTTTTGACTTTTATCTAAGGATTGCAATACATACATTGAGCGGGATCGGCTGTTGTCACGCCATGAGGAAATAATTTTTCTTGTTGGAAAGAGCATTTTTGGCACTGATAAACTATCGAGCGGATTGCAGATGTAGGAAGATTGCACAATCCACAGGGCAATCCTCGACGTTGCGCGATCGCATCAAAACCAGGACAAGCACAATTAGGACAAATTTGAGAGATTTTTTTAATTAAATTTTTGGTAGCTTTGGCAATATTCTGCATTCTAATTGGGTTATATAGCGCCCGCACATCTGTTTCTATATGCACTTTGCCTGTTAAAGATTTGCTTAAAGCAAAAGTCACTATTTCTCTTAATTTTGCTTCTGTAGTTATTCCTTTAAAAATCTCGTCTGAATTTGAAGATTTAGCATCGAGCATCACAACTAGACCGTGGGCAGGAAAGCCAATTTCGTCCGCAAATCGATTAGCTTCTTCAACAGTCCGAACTGACTGACTGTTAAAATTAGTCTCAGTAGAAATTTCTTGACCGATAATTTCTAATTCATTTAGAGTATCGATGAAAAATACTATTTCTCGATTTGATGCAACAAAAGGTAAATCGGGATGAGGTGCAAAGGAACCCTCACTAGCGATCGCAATTGTTTCACCTGTGATTTCTAAAGCTTTTTTGGCTTTAAGTCTAGCTGTAGCGATTTGGTCTGCTGGTCTGGCAATATCGCGGGTAAACGTACCAAAAATGTCTGTATTAAAGTTATTTGGAACTATACATTGCACTCCCAATTCTGATTCTAAAATGGGGGCGATCGCTTCTTCTTTCTTGTGCATAGTAGCAATAACTGCTACGCGACCTGTAAATAAGGAGTTTTTTGTCATAGCCGCATAAACACGAGATGCTTTTCTAAATTGGTGGGCAATGCCCACCTACGCTAAATCTGAAGTGCGTTATTTTGACTTTTGTACGGGCGGGTTTGTTTCTCAATTCTCATGGGAATTCTCAGGAATTTACGATTTAAACTCGCCCCTACTTAACTTTTGACTTCCTCACCAACGTTTGTCTTTGTAGCGTTTGCGGTAGAACAGTTTTTGTGGCACAAAACTAACAGATTTCCAAATAGGAGTTGCCCAACCCCAGCTAATGTCATGCAGGATGACGTAGAAGCAGGGAATGATAAATAGCGTGAGAAATGTTGCTAGAGCTAATCCTGAAAATACCACAATTCCCAAAGGTTGGAGAAATTCCGAACCTTGACCGATACCCATAGCTAAGGGAAGCATCCCCAATACAGTCGTAATTGTCGTCATCAAGATCGGACGCAAGCGTTGTGGCGCGGCTTGTTGAATTGCGATCCAACGGGAACACGCCTCTCGTTCCCGAATTTGATTCGCCAGTTCTACCATAATAATCGCGTTATTGACCACAATCCCGACCAATAACACCGCACCCACTAAAACCGTTGCACCAATTGCCGTCTGAGTGATGTATAGTCCAAAAATACCACCAGCTAAGGCTAGCGGAACGGTAAGCATGATAACAAAGGGATCGATTAAAGAGTTATACTGTACTGCCATCACGACAAATACAAGAAAGGCAGCTAAAGCCCCTAAAAGTTTTAACGAGTCTTGTAATTGTTGATTGGACTGCGCCGCCGAACTAGGTATGAGGCTAATTCCCTGCGGTAAGTCTACATTTTGCATGACGCTGTTAACTTCAGCGAGTGCATTCCCTAAACTCGCTCCCTCTGCTAAAGTTCCAGCAATAATGAAAACTTGTCTTTGATCGATCCGTTGCACTTCTCCTGGTGCTTGACCGATTTCAATTTGGGCAACATCTGAAAGGCGAATTTGACGATTACCTTCAATAAATAAGGGAAGGCTAGCAAGTTGAGAAGGACGCTGAATGGCAGTTTCATTCAACTGGACGCGAATATCAACTAAGCGATCGCCTCTTTGTAACTGCGTTGGTATGGAACCCTCAAGCGCAGTTTGAATCGTTTCACCAATTGCTTGAGCTGTCAAGCCAAATTCTGCTACCCGTTCCCAGTCGGGACGAATCTGCACTTCTGGTTGTCTGGGAGTTGCATCGGGTCGAAAACTAGCTAATTTTGCCTGCTGTTCCAATGCTTGAAGCACTTGCTGTCCGGCGCGATTCAGTTCTTCTGAATCCGCGCCTTGAAGTATCACGTCCAACTCCGCCCCGCGCACGGGAGAATTCGTTAGAATTAGACCCCTTACCTCTCCTGGTCGTATGCGTAAAACTGTTTCAACTAAGTTGAGGCGATCGAATTCCTGACTTACTCTAGATACATATGCTTCCACATTGCTCCCAGGTTTAAGAGTAATATTGCTGCTGGCACGGAGGGAATTTTCGCTGGTACTGTTACCAAAGAGAAAGCCACCCGCAGTAGAAAAAATATACTCGGTTTCCGGCTGTTTGAGTAAGATATCGTCTACCATTTCCATCACTTTGCGGTTTGTTTCCAAAGCCGTACCAGGAGGAAATTGCACGAATAATCTAGCTTGTCCGGTATCGATCCGCGGCAGAATTTCTTGAGGAATTTGTCCTGCTAAAAAGAAACTTCCTCCACCTAAAACAACAAAAGCCAAACAGACAACTACCAACCGCCAGCGCAAGATCCAATTCAAGAAGTTGCCATAGCTACGAGTAGCCGCCTCAAATCTGCGGTTGAATTCTCGCAACAACCAAAATTTCCCAATTCCACTCGATCGCTTTATCCCCATCAGTCTTGATGTCATCATGGGGACAACCGTGATGGCGACCAAAATTGAAGCAGCCACAGCAAAGCTGATGGTCAGAATTAACTCCCTAAATAAGAGAGAAAACAAACCACCGATGAGCAAAAACGGCAGCACCGCCACCAAGTTAGTACTTGTAGAAGCAACTAGAGCAGATTCTACCTCGCGGCTGCTGCTTTCAGCGCGATCGATTATTGATGGTGTTGGTGATTGGTGATTGGTAATTGGTAATTGGTAATTGGTAGTTGCCTCCTTGTCCCCTTCGTCTTTTCTCACTCCCTCAACAATATTTTCCAGCATGACGATAGAGTTATCGACGACAATACCCACCCCAAGGGCAAGTCCGCCTAAACTAAAGATGTTAATGGAAAGACCGAATAACCCCATTAGGATGATTGCGGCGCAGGTAGCCAGGGGAATGGCGAGGACGATAATGATGGTTTGGCGTAGCGAACCGAGGAAAAGTAGAACTGCGATCGCGGCGAGTCCCGCACCGATTAGCCCCGAACTGGTAACGTTAGAAATTGAGTTTTGAATGAAGACTGACTCATCTAGAGTGGGAGTCAGCACCATATCGGCAGGAACTAAACCCGATTGCCGCAGAGATTCTATTCGCTGTTTGATTCCATCTACTACTGCGATCGTATTGGCTTCTGGTTGCTTTTGAATGCTAATTTTGACAGCTGAAGTTTTATTTAGAAAAGCAAAAACTCTTTGGTCTTCCGTTCCGTCAATAACTTCGGCAAAGTCTCGCAAGTAAACGCGCCGCGCTACCCCTGGTGTAGAGTTATTTTCTTCAAAGGTAGCGGCTTCAAAGGATAAGTTGCGAATTTCTTGGGCATCCTGAAATCGTCCCCTAGTCCGAGTCAAGGGTTCGGATTCTCCTAAGATGCGACCGCCAGAAATATCTTGATTGCGGGTTGTCAATTCGTCTAATACGTCAGTTAAACCTACACCTACAGCTTGCAGGCGATCTAAATCGATATTGATTCTCACCTCTTCCTGTACGCCACCAGATACATCCACCGCCGCTACTCCTGGTACGACACTTAACTCGCGCCCCAGTTCTTCATCGGCAAATACGCGCAGTTCTACAGGTTTGAGTGTAGGGGCAGTTAAACCAAATTCATAAATCGGTGATTGAGAAGGATCGACTTTGAACAATCGGGGTGCTTCAATATTGAGATTGTCCGGTAATCCACCCCGACCTCGGTTAAAAGCAGCCGTGGCATCATTTAAAGCTTGGTCGATATTACCACCAGGCTGAAAGAACAGATCGATACTTACCTGTCCTTCGCGAGTCTGAGAATAGACTTGCACTACGCCTTCTGTAGCTGCTAAAGCCTCTTCTAGAGGTCTAGTAATCTCGTCTACCGCAACTTCTGGCGATACCCCAGGCACGTCTAAGCGTACGCCGATCCGAGGATAGGTAATCGCTGGTAGGAGATCGACTTGCAGCGTTGTGAGAAAAAAGACACCCAGGACGATCGCGGCTACGGTTAACATCAGCGTAGCGATGTGTCGCCGGATCGAAATGGCGCTAATACTAAATCCCGATGTTGGCTGCTGCATTACTGAAACACTCTAATATCAATAGATCTTCGTGTCGGGTGTTATTGGTTATTGGTTATTGGTTATTGGTTATTGGTTATTGGTTATTGGCGAATAACAATTAACAATTAACAATTAACAACCATTTTTGTTACTGCGCTTCCGATAAAACTGATAGCCGCACGGTTTCACCATTTTTCAACGGTCTGCCACTTCTCGCCACAAACCTATCTCCAGGCTGCAATCCAGATAAGATTTCTACTCTGCCGTCTGCCCTTTCTCCCAATTTCACCGATCGCGCTGTTACTTTTTCTCCGTTTAAGACAAATATTGTTGCGGTGCTGGGGAGTCGGGAGTCGGGAGTCGGGAGTGGGGAATTTTGACTTTTGACTTCTGACTTTTGACTTACCTCTTCTCCTGTCTTCTGTCTCCTGTCTCCTGTCTCCTGCACAACAGCCGTCTCTGGTACTACTACCCTAGAAGCGGCATTGTTCTCAAAGCTCACCCGCGCTAGTAGCCCGCTGCCAATGCGTCTGTTGTCATTGGGAATTATGACTTTAATCGGGACTAGCCGTGCCGTGCGATCGGCGGCTGGGGAAATGCGGCTGACTCTTCCGGTAAAAGTTTGGTTCGGGAAGGCATCTAATTTGACTCTTACCGTCTGTCCGACGCGAATATTTGCTAAGGCTAATTCCGATACTTCCACGTTCACCTTGACGCGGCGAAAGTCTCCCAATTGCAGAACTTCGCCGTTTGCTTGCAGAAAGTTGCCTTCTTCGGTCAATCTCTGCGTCACTACGCCATCAATTGGAGAACGAATGCTGGCATAAGATAATTGTTCTTTCGCTTGGGCGATCGCCGCTTGTTGAGCGTTGACGCGATCGCTTGCTGCTGCTACCGCTTGCTGTTCGGTACGGACTTCTTCTTCTGTCGCTCTCAAGACTTTAGCGGCACTTTGAGCGTTAGTACGGGCTTGTTCGGCAGCTTGTTCGGCAACTGCTCCCTGTTGCACCAACTGTTGTTGGCGTTGCGAGTCTGACTGTGCTTGTTGATATTCTAGCCGTGCCTGTTCTACCCTAGCTTTGGCATTACTAACTAGATTTCTAGCTCTGGCGACTTCTGCTTTCAGGGCTGCTAATTCTGCTTGTTCCTGATTCAGCGCCGTTTGTAATATAGTATCGTCTTGTTGAGCGAGTACCTGACCTTGTTTGACGCGATCGCCTACATCGACTAGGAGCTTTAATATCCGTCCTTCTACCTGCGCCCTAAGCGAAACTTCTTGCAGTGGTAGGGTTGTGCCTGTATATTCCGGTTGAGTGCGAATTTGTCCAGTCCGAGCGATCGCTACTTCTACAGCGGTTGGTCCCTGTTGTCCGGTTCCCCTACCTTGCGCTTGAGCGTCAGCCGCTTCTTTAGGTAAAATCCCACAGCTTGCTGTCGCACTAACGACAACAGCACTAACAGCACTCCAGGCAATTACTTTAATTAAATCGGAAGCTCCCATATATTTATTTTTATAATTTTTAATCTGACATTTTTGCTTGAGCGGTAACTTCATAAAGCAACTTTAGATAAACTAGACCGCCCAACCAAACATAGCTGAGGCTATTATTTGTAGCTATAGCTAAATTTCCAGCAAGTGTTAAGTTATTTAAACTTTACCTAATCGGAAAATGGCTCTCTCGCAAGACAGAAACCTGGCGATCGCTCAAATCTCAAATTGCCAAGACTACAAATATCTACATTAAGTAATAGATGTGACACAGATGTGACATATCAGTTATCAGTAAGAGCGTGAAGAAAGGAGACAGAAGTCAGGAGACAGGAGACAGGAGACAGGAGTCAGGAGTCAGAAGAATTTAATCTCCTCTGCCCCTCTGCTCCCCTGCCCACCAGCTCACCAGCACACCAGCCCACCAGCTCCCTAGTTACGCTGCGGGCAAGATACAATAAATCCAGCAAAAGTTCTCAACATATTATTATATTGAGACAAATTAGGAGAACGATCGCGCATGGGCAAGGTAGTCGGCATCGACTTGGGGACAACGAACTCAGTCATAGCGGTGATGGAGGGTGGTAAACCTATTGCGATCGCCAATGCAGAAGGAATGCGGACTACTCCCTCCGTGGTTAGCGTCAGCCGAGAAGGAGAAGTTGTAGTCGGACAGATGGCGCGGCGACAAGCCGTTCTTAACCCCAAAAATACGTTCTACTCAGTCAAACGCTTCATCGGTCGTAACTACAGCGAACTTAACCCTGAATCGAAGCGGGTTGCTTATACAATCCGTAAAGGCGAAACTGGTAATATCAAAATCGACTGTCCGCGACTGAATAAAGAATTCGTTCCCGAAGAAGTCTCAGCAATGGTGCTGAAAAAGTTGGTAGAGGATGCCAGCAAATATTTAGGGGAACCCGTCACTAAGGCAGTAATTACTGTACCAGCTTATTTCAACGACTCCCAACGGCAAGCTACGCGAGATGCAGGTAGAATCGCCGGATTGGAAGTTTTGCGGATTTTAAACGAACCTACCGCCGCATCTTTAGCATATGGTCTAGACCGTCAGGAAAGCCAAACAATTTTAGTATTCGATCTTGGTGGTGGTACGTTTGACGTGTCGGTTTTAGATGTGGGTGATGGTGTATTTGAAGTCAAAGCTACTAGTGGAGACACCCAGTTAGGTGGTAACGATTTTGACAAAAAGATTGTCGATTGGCTGGCAGAACAATTTTTAGAAACAGAGGGAGTAGACTTAAGACGCGATCGCTCCTCTCTACAGCGTTTGATGGAAGCAGCAGAACGGGCAAAAATCGAATTATCGGGTGTAACGGTGACAGACATCAACCTCCCCTTTATCGCCGCTACAGATGACGGTCCCAAACACCTAGAAACGAGACTTACCCGTTCTCAATTTGAAGGATTGTGTACTGACTTATTAGGGCGATTGCGCGTCCCTGTCAAACGGGCGCTAACGGATGCTAACCTGCGACCCGCAGATATTGACGAAGTTGTCCTTGTCGGCGGGGGAACGCGGATGCCAATGGTACAAGCACTTGTAGAGGCACTAATTGGCATAGAACCGAATCAAAACGTCAACCCTGATGAAGTTGTAGCAGTAGGGGCAGCAATTCAAGGCAGCATCTTGGGTGGCGAGATGAAAGACGTGCTGCTATTGGATGTTACGCCTTTATCGTTGGGATTGGAAAGTATTAGCGGCGTGACGAAAAAACTGATCCCGCGCAACACGACAATTCCCGTGCGTCGTTCCGATATCTTTTCTACCGCCGAAAACAATCAAACAGTAGTAGAAATTCACGTCGTCCAGGGCGAACGGGAAATGGCAGCCGATAATAAATCTCTCGGACGATTTAAACTAACGGGCATACCACCCGCCCCGAGAGGAATTCCTCAAATTCAGGTAGCTTTTGATGTTGATGCCAATGGTATTTTACAGGTGACAGCTCTCGATCGCACTACGGGCAGAGAACAGGGGATCACCGTTCAAGGGGCTTCTACCCTCAGCGAAGGAGAAATTCAACGAGCAATTCGCGAAGCAGAACAATACGCCGATATCGACCGCCAGCGCAAAGAACGGGTAGAAAAGCGGACGCGGGCGGAATCTTTGACAGTAGAAGCAGAACGGCAATTGAAAGAAGTTGCGTTAGATTTCGGAGGGCAATTTGCGCGGAATCAACGCCAGCGGATCGAAAGTTTAATTCGCGAATTGCGAGCAAACTTAGAGGAAAATAACGATCGCGGGATCGACCAACTCTTTGTCGAATTGCAAGATGCGATTTCTGACTTAAAACGGGAGATCCGCCAGTACTATGGCGACGATGAGGAAGAAAGCTTGTGGGATTCGATCAAAGGCATCTTTACGGGCGATGACGATGATTATTACGACTTACCTCGTCGAGATAGCTACAACAGCGATCGCGACTACTACAACTATAGTAGGCGAGAAGACTACAGCCGCGATCGTTCCCCCTCTTACGAAGATAGATCCTCCAGCCGCAAGCGTCCCACGTACCGAGACAACTGGGATGATGACGATGATTGGCTATAACAGTTATCAGCGATCGGCGATCGGCGATCGCGCACCACGCACCACGCACTTTCAGCTAAAATGACAGACTGATTGCTACAACTAAACAAGAAAACGATAAACGGTAACTTAATAAAAGCTAACAGCCAAAAGCTGCCAGCGGATAGCTAAACTATGCAAGATTTGCGTAACTTTCGCGACTACTACGAAGTATTGGGAGTTTCTAGAGAGACAAGCAACGAGGAGATCAAAAAAGTCTTCCGGCGCTTAGCTCGACAGTATCATCCTGACTTAAACCCAGGAAATAAGGAAGCAGAAGAAAAATTTAAGGCAATTGGCGAAGCCTACGAGGTGCTTTCCGACCCGACTCGACGAGCGGAATACGACCAATATACTAAATATTGGAATCAGCCAGGTTTTTGGAGCAAGCAGACTACAAGAGCCAAAACTGGAGATAGTCGCGGCAATGGTAATAAAGTCGATTATGGTGCATTTCCCGACTTTAATAATTTTGTCGATCAAGTATTAGGGCGGCGCAAGCAAGCTAGAACTGCAACAGTTGATGACGAACCAGTGACGACAGCCCCCCGCGATCCTTTTCGTCCTGGAACGACTAAAGCAGCGTATACAGTCAATCCCCGTCCTACACGGCGCGACATTGAAGCTAAGTTAACTATACCTTTAGAGCGAGCGTATGAAGGCGGATTAGAACGCATTCGCTTAGAAGATGGGCGATCGCTCGAAGTTAATATGCCACCTGGGATGTATACTGGACAAATCGTTCGCCTGCGAGAACAAGGGATAGGTGGCGGCGATCTTTATTTAAAAATTACCGTTCCACCCCATCCATATTTCAAGTTGGAAGGTAACGATATTGCGATTCAGTTACCGATTACTCCTGTCGAGGCAATTTTAGGTGGTGCGGTAGAAGTACCAACTTTAGACGGTTTGGTACAAATGAATTTACCTCCAGGGGTGCGAACTGGGCAAAGATTGCGTCTGGCGAAAAAAGGCTATCCCGATGAAGATGGTGCAAGAGGCGATCAAATTGTCGAGATTCAGATAGTTGTTCCCAGAAACATCACTCCTGAAGAACGGGATTTATACGAAAAAATTCGCCAGATTGAAACCTTCAACCCCCGCGCTGACTTACCTGTGTAGAAACATCCGAGCAAGCAAGATATCGAGTTAAATTTATGACAAAAACTATACTATTAGAGAAAAGTAGCTGTCATGTGTCGGTATGCACAACATAGATAAAAATATGATTGAAGCAACGGACAAATTAGTTATTCACGTACAAGAAAAAATGGCGACAATTGAATCTGACCAAACTGAAATTGCTAACAGAACTATAACAAGAAAAAGACACCCATACATATCATCTCCTGCGTTAGGAGATGCAGTAGAAGAAATAGTGTCTCCTAGAAAATTACCTTTTGACTCAGCGCAAGTGGGAGATCGAGTAAAACCCATATAATATTTATCTCAGACTGAAGAGAGAATAAGAGTTGAGGAATCAAGATTGTATGAAGAAATTTAAAGAACGCTATATAGTGAATGATAAGGGCGATCGCATCAGTGTAATTCTAGATATAGAAGATTATCAACACTTACTTGAAGAATTGGGAGAATTAGAGTGTATCCGTGCTTACGATACAGCTAAATCCTCTAATGATGACATCCTCCCATTCGAGCAAGCAATAAATGAATCCGATCGCCTATTCTGACGCGATCGCTAGAATTTGCACACACACATTTATCCTCTATTGTCAATAATTTTAAAGAAAATTAAACTAAGTAAAACAACATAAGCATCAAGTAAGATATTTGACAGCCCATTTTCCAACACCTCATAAGTTATTAGAACTATTTTTCATTAACGCAATCCGTTTTAGAGGATAATTAAAAAAATAGTGCAATAGCTCATGAGGAGGGAATGTGAAGCGCCGCGAGTTACTATTTTTGTTGGGACTGTCATCTGTAACAGGAGGGTTAGCGATCGCTGGGGGTCACAACCGCACAACTGCAACGATACCCACAAACACGCTATTGAGTCAAGCTGGAACTACCCCAGCCTCAGATAACGAACTCGTTATCTACTCAGGACGCAACGAGAAACTAGTTGGCAAACTGATCCAACAATTTTCAGAAAAAACGGGAGCAACCGTACAAGTTCGCTATGGCAATACGGCTGAGCTAGCAGCAGCAATTTTGGAAGAAGGAAAAAACAGTCCTGCGGATGTATTCTTTGCTCAAGATGCAGGCGCTCTGGGAGCCTTACAGCAAGAAGGTAGAACAGTCCAAATGCCGTCCGCGGTTTTAAACCAAGTAGACAGCCGCTATCGTTCGCCCCAAGGTCAGTGGGTAGGAATCTCCGGTCGAGTGCGAACAGTAGACTACAATACCAAAAACGTCAAACCAAGCGAATTACCAAAAACGATTTTTGGTTTTACCGAACCACGTTGGAAAGGTAGGATTGGCTGGGCTCCTACGAATGGTTCTTTCCAAGCTTTCGTGACAGCTTTGCGCGTGTCCGAAGGAGACAAACGAGCCAGACAATGGCTAGAAGGTATTAAAGCCAATAACCCTAGAGTTTATCCTAACAATACGGCAATTATTCAAGGTTTGGCACAGGGAGAAATCGACGTAGGATTCGTCAATCACTACTATCTAGAACAACTCAAACAAGAAAATCCTAAAGTTCCCATTGCCCACCACTTTACTAATGATGTTGGTTCCTTGGTCAATGTAGCTGGCGTAGCTATTCTCAACACTAGCGATAGTCCTAAAATTGCTCAAAGATTTGTCGAATTTTTGCTCAGTCCAGAGGCACAACAATACTTCGCAACTCAAACCTCCGAATATCCTCTGACTGCCAAAGTCAAAGCTAAAGGGAATTTAAGACCGCTGACAGAAATTCGCCGTCAAACTCCAAACATTGACTTGAGCAATCTCAGCGACTTAGAAGCAACTTTAGAGCTGTTACAGCAAACTCAAGTACTCTAATGTCAACGCAGGTATCGTCGAAAGCAAATAGACCGCCATCATTTTTGATCGTGACTGCGGCAGTTGTCGCGATCGCGATCGCCTTGCCTCTAGTCTATCTAGTTATCCGTACGGCGGGTGTGGGAACAGAGCAGCTATGGGCTTTACTCTCCCGCCCTCAAAACATCAGCATTCTAATCGATAGTACCCTGATGGCGGCTGCGGTAACTGCATGTTCTACCTTAATTGCCGTACCGCTAGCTTTTTTAACTGTGCGGACAGATTTACCAGGGCGCAAGTTTTGGCTCGTCATTTCGACGCTACCTCTAGCGGTTCCCAGTTATGTTGGTAGTTTTGCTTTAATTGGTGCTTTTGGTCCGCGAGGGAGTTTGCTGCAACTATTGCTAGAACCTTTAGGCGTGCAGGAATTACCATCTATCTATGGCTGGACGGGGACGATCTTATCCATCACTCTATTTACCTATCCCTACCTGTTATTAAGCATCAGAGCGGGATTGTTGGGTATCGATCCAGCCATGGAAGAAGCATCGCGGAGCTTGGGTTACAACCATTGGTCTACCTTTTTTCGCATCACCTTACCCCAGTTACGTCCGTCGCTGGTGGCTGGTGGCTTGTTGGTGGCATTATACGCCCTGAGCGACTTCGGTACGCCATCGCTGATGCAATTCAACTCCTTTACGCGAGCAATTTTTGTCCAATATCGTGCTAGTTTTAACCGCAACTCGGCTGCGGCACTGTCACTTATGTTAGTAGCTCTGGTGCTACTGATTTTGTGGTTGGAGTACCGCATGAGAACCCAAGCAGCTTATTACACTCGCGGCTCGGCAGCTCGGCGATCGCCAAAACTGGTAAAATTAGGGGCTTGGAAGTGGCTGGCGCTGGCTTTCTGCGGTGCGATCGCGCTGATGGGTTTGGTGCTGCCTGTAGGTATCAGTATCTTCTGGTTGTGGCGCGGACTCAGTAGCGGCTATAGCCTGCCCGACTTGGTTCCCATCGCACTAAATTCGATCTGGGCTTCAGGATTGGGAGCGATCGCGGCTGTATTCTTTGCGCTGCCAGTAGCCATTCTATCAGTGCGTTTCCCAGGACAAATTACTACTGCGATCGAACGCTGTTCGTATATTGGCTTTGGTTTACCTGGGATTGTCGTGGCGCTATCGTTAGTATTTTTTGGTGCGAACTACGTGCCTTGGTTGTATCAAACGATATTCATGTTGGGATTTGCCTATCTAGTTTTATATTTGCCGCAGTCAGTCGGCACGATTCGCAGTTCCTTGCTTCAAGTCAATCCCCAACTAGAAGAATCGGCACGGAGTTTAGGTAGAACTGCTTGGCAAACGTTGCAAGAAATCACCCTGCCATTAGTCCGTCCTGGTTTGGTGAGTGGAGCGGTGTTAGTATTTCTCACAGCTTTGAAAGAACTCCCCGCCACAATGCTGCTTGCACCAATTGGTTTTAATACGCTAGCAATTCAAATTTGGACGGCTACCGAAAACGTTGCTTTTGCAGAGGCTGCTGCTAGTTCCTTAGCTTTGCTTTTAGTTTCGTTTGGTTCTACTCTACTGGTATTGTCTCGTTCGCAAGTAAAGATTTAGTTTTCATCAAAGGAGACAAGAGTTATGCACTTGAAGTTTGAGATCTCGATCCCCCAACCCCCTTAAAAAGGGGGCTAATAGTTCCCCCTTTTCCAAGGGGGGCTAGGGGGGATCGAATATGTAAGTCCTGATAGGACATGTAACTTTGAGTTTTCAGCAATGCAACAATCGGCAATTCTCAGCTTACACAACGCGACCAAACAGTTCGCTGGCAACACCGAACCTGCTGTAGATCGCGTATCGCTGACTTTACCCCATGGAGATATTTTAGGGCTAGTAGGACCGTCAGGCTGCGGTAAAACGACGCTGTTGCGGCTAGTGGCGGGATTTGAATCGCCCGATAGAGGCAGCATAGAAATTGCCGGACGGGTAGTTGCCTCGCACCAACACTGGATTCCTCCAGAACAACGGGATATAGGAATTGTCTTTCAAGATTACGCCTTGTTTCCCCACATGAACGTGCGCGACAATGTTGGCTTTGGATTGCGATCGCGAAATCCCGAACGAGCAAAACAACGGATTGCCGAAATTCTTGCCCTCGTAGGACTCGAAGCATTAGCAAAGCGATATCCCCACGAACTTTCGGGAGGACAGCAACAACGAATTGCCCTAGCGCGGGCTTTAGCACCCCAACCAAAACTGATATTACTTGACGAACCTCTCAGCAATCTCGATATCCAAGTCCGCCTGCGGTTGCGCGAAGAAGTGCGCGATATTCTCAAAGCAACCGGAATTTCGGCAATATTCGTCACCCACGACCAAGAAGAAGCCCTGGCTATTTCGGATCTCGTCGGCGTGATGCGTCATGGTTGCGTGGAACAGTTGGGCTTACCAGAAGAAATTTATACCAATCCAGCCTCGCGATTTATTGCCGAATTTGTCACCCAAGCTAATTTTCTGCCTGCCAAACGTAAAGGGCAGTTGTGGGAAACAGAAGTAGGATGTTTTGAAGTCAGAAATACCGATTCAATTGGAGACATCGGCGAACTGATGATTCGTCAAGAAGACGTAATTCTGAAACCAGCCGATAATGCCTCAGTCTTCATTCGCAGTCGTAGGTTTTTAGGTCGGGAATACCGCTATTGTTTGCAGACTGCTTCTGGCAAAGAAATGCACGTTCGCACGGCTACCAACATTGTTTTTCCAGTTGGGATGAGGGTAGATCTTGCGATCGCCAGTAATACAATCCGCATTTTTCCCCGAGGCGAGTAGGGACTCGTACGAGCGGGTTTAGCGCATAGATCGATCGCTGAGACAGTAAATCTTTGGTCACAACCCGCCAGTACATAAGGGGGGAATGGTGGAAAAACAAATGACAAGGAGACAAGGAGAGAATTTAGATATATTCTTCTGACTTCTGACTTCTGACTCCTGGCTGCTTTCTTCACTGATAACTGATAACTGATAACTGTTTCCTCACAAGTTCCTCAAATTGTTTTTCTATATTCAATATCAAGTCATCTGAAGTCATCTGTGAATGACGGTAGTGTGACTGGTAGATGCTACGCCTTTGCGCTTAAGAGTTCCGCACGTTCTATGGTGGTGAGTGCGGGACTTTTTTGTAATTAGTCATTGGTCATTTGTCATTAGTGGGTAGTTAGTTATAGCTGCTGTTTTCTAGCTTCTGACTGCTGACTTCTGGCTCCTGTTGCTTTTGTACGTATTTATTCAAATAACTTCATCGACTTGCAATCTACTCACAAAATTCTCAACTTATCTACTTAGCATAAATGCAGACAGAGTTGTTAGGAGACTCCGAGATGGAAAGCTTCGATTTTGTGATTTTGGGAGCTGGACTAGGAGGACTGTCAGCTGCCGCTTGTTTGACTAGACAAGGATATCGAGTTGCAGTTTTAGAGCAACATTACTTACCAGGAGGGTGCTGTCATACGTTTGACTACGGGGAATATAGATTTTGTGCAGACGTTCACTATATTTCCCAGTGCGGTTCCGGTCAGACGATCGCCCAATTTCTCAACTACATCAACCGAGATGTTCCCTTTGTGTCTCTCGATCCTGACTGTATCGATCGCGTTATTGCCCCAGAAATTGATTTTAGAATTCCTTTAGGATGGGAGAACCTGCGCCAGCGTTTACTCTCAACTTTTCCAGAGCAAACCACACCAATTAACCGTTACTGCGACGAGATTAAGCAAATACATCAAGAAATTCGCAGCTTAGTTCAAGAGGTACATTGGTACGATCGCCAGCTCGCAGATTGGTTGAAATTACCCAAATACTGGCATTTATTTATGAGGCGAAATTGGACGCTACAAGATCTCTACGATCGCGTCGGTTTATCAGCTCCACTACAAACAATATTAGCGGGACAAAGTGGAGACTATGCCTTGCCACCCCAGGAAATCGCGCTGTTTACCCATACTTCTTTAGTCTGGGACTACTCAGAAGGCGCATATTACCCTCAGCATCATTTCAAATACTTTGTAGATGAGATTGTCGGCGCAATTACTGCTGGCGGTAGTGTCGTACAATTTTCAACCCCAGTAGAATATATCGAAGTCGAAGACCGTCAAGTGCAAAAAGTCATTGCCGGAGGTAAAACTTATCAGGCTACTCAAGCATATATCAGCGACTTAGACCCCAAGTTAACTTTACAGTTAATGCACGAAACTGTAGAAGAATTAAGCAAACGGGAGCGCCATCGCCTGACTGGTTACGAATATTCCGCGAGTGCTTTTAATATCTATCTGGGTTTAGATAGCCGCTTCAAGCCAGAAAAATATGGCATTGGCAATTGGAATATTTGGTACTATCCGAATAGCGATTTAAATCAAGCCTATCGCCAACAATTGCTGGGTGACTTACACCACCCTTGGATTTTTCTTTCTTGTCCGACGATGAAATCAGCAGCAGGTGGTATGGCTCCCCCAGGACACCATGTATTAGAAATTGCTACTGTTTGTCCCTACGAACCGTTTAAACAGTTGCACTCCACAGATCTCAAAACTTATAAAGCGAAAAAACGGCAAATTTATCAAGACATGATGACGAGCGTACGAGATCTGATTCCCGATGTGAACGCTTATACTCGCATGAAAGTTTCTGGTACTCCCACCACTAGCGAATACTATCTCGGACAACCGCAAGGAAATATTTACGGGGCGAAGTTAATCCCTAAGCAAGTCGGTTTGAATCGCTTGGGATATACAACTGAATTGCCGAACTTATTTTTCGTCGGTGCTAGTGCTGGATATCCCAGCGTACCTGGCGTAATTGGCAATGGCATGGATGTGGTGGAATTGATTACAGGTCAATCGGTCTGGCATCGAGCCAAGACTTCTGAGCTATTAATTAAAAGATAGTTTACCTCCCGTGCTTGTTGGCTTTTAGCAGGCAAAATGGAAGACAGTTATCAGTTGTCAGTTATCAGTTATCAACAGACAGGAGACAGGAGACAGGAGTCAGAAGTCAGGAGTCAGAAGAATTTAATCTCCTCTGCACACCAGCACACCAGTACACCAGCCCACCAGCCCACCAAGCACACCAGCACACCAAGCACACCAGCACACTTGCCCACCTGCCCACCAGCTCCCCACACCCTACACCCCACGCCCCACGTCCTACACCCAATTTCTTCCTAGCCCCTAGCCTCTAGCCCCTAGTCCCTCTTTATGAGTCTGAATAAACAAGAGAAAATCATTGCTCTTTGGTTCATATTTTTGTTTGGAACGGTTTTTCATACTCAGTTGGCTTTAATGCCGCTGCTTTATGGTGAAAATGTGGTGATGCCTGACGCTCAAGGAAGAATGCCTGCATTCGAGTCTTGGTTGATGTTAGGCTTTTTTATCTTGCCTGCGATCGCCATTGTGATGACTGCGTTTAATAATGCGAAGCGATATAGACTCGTACACTTTTGTTTGACAGTTTTTTTTACAATCGTAAATTTTATTCACTTTGTCCTCGATCTAGCCTTACAGCAGATCCTCTGGCATCAAATCGTGTTAGTTTTCTTGTTAGTAGTCAATAGCCTGTTATTAAATATTGTTTCTCTACAATGGCTGCGAGAACGACCCAAGAATCCTAAACTACGCAACAAACTGACTGCTAAACCTGTGAAAAATTCCTAAAATGAATAGAATTGGTGCGGCTTTTGCGGAAGGGTTAATAGCTTTTGCTGCAACTAACATTGATGACATCATTATTCTGCTACTATTTTTTTCACAGGTAGACGCTAATTTTCGGCGGCAACATATTGTTTTTGGTCAGTATCTCGGTTTTACAGTTATTATCCTGGCTAGTTTACCAGGTTTCTTTGGGGGCTTAATTGTGCCGCGATCGTGGATGGGATTACTAGGCATACTACCAATAGCAATTGGCGTAAAGCAACTAGCAAACCCAGAAAAAGAAACCGTACAAGTACAGACAGTAACTAACGAGCTAGAACATTCTGGCTCTAATAATTCCATCATCTCGTTTCTTGCGAGTATTTTTAGTCCTCAGACTTATAAAGTTGCAGCAGTAGCAGTTGCTAATGGAGGCGATAATATCAGTGTTTATATTCCGTTATTTGCTGGAAATCAACTTGTGAGTTTGAGTGTAATTCTTAGTGTATTTTTCCTCATGGTAGGAATTTGGTGCGCGATCGCATACTTATTAACCAGCTATCCTACTATTGCATACGTCTTAGCTCGCTACGGTCAACCTATAGTTCCTTTTGTGTTAATCGGTTTAGGTTTATTCATCATGTACGAAAGAGGTACATTTGGACTAATCTTTTCAGGTAGGACTTAATACACTAACTTGCAACTCGCTAGCAACAAAAGAGCAGACGGTGTTATGGTTGGGCATGGATGCAGTCGCTATATCGACGCGGTTGTATTTGGGGGTTCACTTTCCCAGCGATATTCTAGCAGGTTGGATGGTTTCGCTAGCTTGGGCAATTGGAGTTGGTCTGCTAGTTAAACCTGATTTGACTAGTGCGATTGGGGTGGAGAAGCCATCAATTGAAGAGACTTCATTACTTTATGAGGAAGCACAAGTCATTAGTGAAGACTGATGGCTGACATGTGAGTGGGATGTAGGGTGTAGGGAGCTGGTGGGCGGCAACTACCAATTACCAATTACCAATTACCACTCTCCTCTGATAACTGATAACTGATAACTGACAACTGATAACTGAGTATAAGAATGGCTACCTTAATGGCATGGTCTAAATTACTATCTCGTAGACGATTGGGAGAATTTACTCCAGAGACTTGCGAGGCAGAAATTCAGGCACAAAATCGGACATCATTTCAAAGAGACTTCGATCGCATCGTTTTCTCTTCTTCTTTTAGAAGATTGAAAGATAAAACGCAAGTTTTCCCGCTATTTAATAACGATTACGTCCGCAATCGCCTGATTCACAGTTTAGAAGCATCTTGCGTGGGACGTTCCCTCGGTACTATAGTCGGAGAAGAAATTATTAAAAGACATAGTAAAAGTTTGCGCGATTATATTGCTTCTGATTTTGGTGATATTGTTGCTGCTGCTTGTCTATCGCACGATATCGGCAATCCTCCCTTCGGACATACTGGTGAAGATGCAATCCAAGAATGGTTTAGATCGGCTCGCGCTCAGCCAGTTCTACAACAGCTAACTCCGCAACAACAAGCCGATCTTACCTGCTTTGAAGGCAATGCTCAAGGATTCAGAATTATTACACAAAAAGAGAAGCAAGCCGACCGGATTGGAATGCAACTCACATATGCCACATTAGGAACTTTTACGAAATATCCTAGAGAATCTTTGATTTCTAGTTCAGCTTTTCAGAAGTATCGTGGCAAAAGTACGGTTAAACAAGGCTTTTTTCAAGCGGAAAAAAACTTAGTCGAACAGATTGCTGCTGAAGTTGGCTTAATTCGTCGCGATGCAAATTTTGCTTGGTGGTGCAGGCATCCCCTTGTATTTTTGGTAGAAGCAGCAGATGATATTTGCTATCACATTGTCGATTTAGAAGATGGATTTCGCATGGGGTATATCACTTATGAGGAAGCGAAAAGTTTATTAACTACTCTATTAAAAGAAGCAAGCACAGAAGATTTGAGTAGCGATTTGTTAGATAATATTAAATATTTGCGTTCTAAAGCAATTCACCAATTAATTCTGGAAGCTAAACAAGTTTTTCTAGATGCCGAGCCAGAAATTTTAGCGGGAGAATTTGACGAGCCTTTAACTTCAGTAATTCCTGCGGCAACCCATCTGAAAGAAATTGTCGATCTCACCCGTAAAAAAGTATACGAATCTTGCGAAGTGATTGAGGTCAAAGTAGCAGGTTACGAGGTTTTAGGAGGATTGTTAGAGGAATTTATTACTGCTATTAGTAACGAGCAATTATCTAAGAGTTATTTAATTAAAAAATTACTCCCTAATTTTAAAATAGAGGATGAAAATTTAGAGCTATACAAAAAGATATTGAAAGTCACGGATTATATTTCAGGCATGACTGATTCCTATGCCGTTTCAGTTTATAAAAAAATCAAGGGCATTTCTCTCCCCCGTGGCGGGAAGTAAAGCCTCTGGCGAATAAAATTCGCGGCTATACAGACAAAACCCGCTTGCGCGGGTTAAAAGTCCCGATTTTCCGTGAGGTATAGTTGCAATTTCTCATCGCTGAGTCTTGGCTATTGAAAGAAAAAACCAGCCAATAGCAGAGGTATAAGTAGCAAAGCAGAGATAATCACCAGTAAAGTGCCTGGTTCAATTTTAATTTCGTTTTTATCGGGTTTTGCCATTTTGCTGCCGAGAGGAGATTGGTATGAAGCTTGGTATACTACCTCAGAGTAAAAGATTTTTGCCGATCGGTTAAAGTCTCTTTAAGTTGAGAAATGTAAATATAACTTGCCTGAGATACGTGCAGATGAGATTGAATTTGGTTTAAATGAGCTAACCTACAGGCAGCATATAAGGCGATCGCATGAGGAAACTGTATTTCTTAGTACCTGGAACGGATGGTAAGTTTGCCTGTGGTGGACTATGGGCGGAGTTAAAAACCCTGAATCTAGCAAAACAGATTTGCCATGCCGAAGTTGTCACATATCGTCAGCGAGAAAAGGATACGCTGTTCTTGGACGATGTGCTGCAAAGTAAATTTAATTTAGATGAAGTTATATTCGTCATCAGTTGGGGATTTGATGTTGCCAAACTTGCAACTCAACTCAGACAATATCATGTTATTTACCATGCCCATAGTGCGGGCTATGGATTTAGACTGACGGCAAATATTCCGATTATTACCGTTAGTCGTAATACAATGGGATATTGGGGACAGCGATCGCCACATTCACTAATTTATTATTTACCCAATCAAATTAGTAATGAATTCCAGAATTTTCACCACCAGCGCGATATAGATGTTTTAGTTCAAGCGCGAAAATCCTCTCATTATCTTATGCAAGAATTAATTCCTACTTTACAACAAAGCTGTCAAGTAGTAGTCGTTAATTCTTATATAGAAGATTTAGCGGCACTGTTTAATCGAGCTAAAGTTTACCTTTATGACTCAGCCGAATACTGGGCGCAACAGGGCGTGAGTGAAGGATTTGGATTGCAACCTTTAGAAGCAATAGCATGTGGTTGTCAGGTTTTTTCTAGCGTTAATGGAGGATTGTCCGATTACTTAGATCCAGGATTTAATTGTTATAAAATTGCTGGATATGCTCGAGAATATGACATACAACGTATTTTGAAAGTTATAGAAAACTCTACATTAAGTTTTGCCTTAGAAGAGATTTTGGCTGAGTATCGAAGCGTTAATATTCTTAAACGTTTACAAATGATTTTAGAGGATATTAATACGTTTTTTGATAATAAATTATCCTATGCTCATCCAATTAGAGATTTATCACAGATAAGAATTGCTCAGTTAAACTTACAAAATCTTTTAGCCAAATTCAGAAAAAAATATCTCAAATAAACTCCACCACCTGTAGCATCTCGCGCCCCCTTGATTCCCCGTGAGTACCTCTGTTGGTTCATCTGGTGCTAAAGCAGCGATTTATCGGCGATCGCTCGTCCGATCGGGGACATTTGAGAAGTGCGATCGAGGTTTACCCAGTGGTTTTCAGACAATATCGACACGGGAAGCCTTGTTGCACGGGGAGATAAAGTTGCTTTTGGTACGAGCGACGGTCAAATATTTGTATCAGATGATGCTGGTTTGACAGAGCAGCAGTCCGCGTCAGGATTACCCTCAATTAGTTGCTTGAATTTTTTAGCATGAGCTATTGCTCTACTATGAGGTTTCAAGCGATCGCAAATAATCTTTTTGACAGAGGAATTGCTATTGAAAGGTTTTTAAAATGGATACCAGCTTCAAATAAAAAGGGGGAAAGTTATGACAGACCAAAAACAACAGGAAGTTTCTTCTGAGGTCAAACAAAAAGTGTCACCAGAAGTAGAAGTTAAAAATACTGCTTCTGATGACAATGAAAACCCAGAAGATCCAGTTTCAGAAGGAGAAGTTCCTAAAACTGGTGATGCACCTGCTGATTGATAAAATTCAGAAGTGATGCCAGCAGCAGTCCATTTACTAAGCGATCGCTATTTGATTGTGTATCCTTGGTGACTTCAGTGAGTTCAACAAAGCGTTACCTGCGGCAAGGCTAACACTTGTATCTGCAACTCAAATCGTATCCACCGAATTTGTGTCATTGATTCGGGAATTGTTGCGATCGAATTTACTAACTCTTCCGATAGAGTTTGATGCTAGTTGGGTTTGTTGATTTCAATACAATAAATAGCGATCGCAAAACTTAATGCATTGCTAATAGCCAACCCATACTCAATTAGGTTGCTAAGCAAATATGCTCGTTACTTTTATCACAATGTACTCAAAATTTATCTCTCTCTTCAGTTAGAAGATTGAGCGTTAAAGAGTAGATATCTTATTTGTTACTCATAGAAAGAAGCAAGAAGGCGCTCGAACGGCACAAATTATTTTGAATTTGTGCCGCTAACACTAAAACCTCATTTTTTTTGAATTGCTATGTACATAGCAATTCAAAATTTCTATTGGTAAAAACAAAAAATTTGCCACAAAAATAAAATATTAAAAATAATTTTTATTTTTCTCTTTTTTAACCAGGTTCTCTCTAAAATGTTGTTATCAATTTGGTGTAAAACATCATGATATTAGTTCATGTTACTTCTGAGTTGAATGCTAAAAAAACGTGAATCTACAGTAGAAGATTGCGATCGCGCTTCAACTCAAATCGGCATTTAGAGGAGAATGTGAGAAAAATTCATGGCAACAAAATTTCCTAAGTTTAGCCAAGATCTCGCCCAAGACCCGACAACTCGTCGGCTTTGGTACGGGATTGCCCAAGCTCACGACTTTGAAAGCCACGATGGGATGAACGAAGAGAATCTTTATCAAAAGATTTTCGGGACTCATTTCGCTCAAGTGGCAATCATCTTTTTGTGGACATCTAGCCTTTTGTTCCACGTTGCTTGGCAAGGTAACTTCGAGCAATGGATTAAAGATCCGCTACACATCCGTCCCATTGCTCATGCGATTTGGGACCCGCAATTCGGTAAAGCCGCAGTTGATGCTTTCACCCAAGGCGGTGCAAGCTATCCCGTTAACATTGCCTATTCTGGCGTTTACCACTGGTGGTACACCATCGGAATGCGGACGAATGGCGACCTCTATATGGGTGCGGTGTTCCTGCTACTGCTAGCGTCTCTATTCCTATTTGCTGGCTGGCTGCACTTACAACCTAAATTCCGCCCCAGTCTGACTTGGTTCAAGAGTGCCGAACCTCGTCTCAACCACCACCTAGCAGGGTTATTTGGCGTTAGCTCCCTAGCTTGGGCGGGACACCTAATTCACGTTGCAATTCCCGAATCTCGCGGTCAGCACGTCGGTTGGAATAATTTCCTCACCACTCTGCCACACCCAGAGGGATTAAGACCGTTTTTCACAGGCGATTGGGGTGCTTATGCTGCTAACCCCGATACGGCAAACCACATATTCGGCACTGCTCAGGGTTCGGGAACCGCAATTTTGACTTTTTTGGGTGGCTTTCATCCCCAAACTCAGTCCTTGTGGTTGACGGATATGGCGCATCACCACCTGGCGATCGCGGTCATCTTTATTATTGCCGGACACCAATACCGCACTAACTTCGGTATCGGTCACAGCATCAAAGAGATGCTCAATGCCAAGAACTTCTTTGGCGTTCAAACTGAAGGTCAGTTCAACTTGCCTCACCAAGGGCTTTACGACACCTATAACAACTCGCTGCACTTCCAGCTGTCTATTCACCTAGCAGCACTAGGGACTGCGCTTTCCTTGGTAGCGCAGCACATGTACGCAATGCCTCCCTATGCTTTTATCGGGCAGGACTTTACGACTCAAGCGGCGCTATACACGCATCACCAGTACATTGCGATCGCCTTTATGTTAGGAGCGTTCGCCCATGCTGGGATCTTCTGGGTGCGCGATTACGACCCCGAACAAAATAAGGGGAACGTTCTCGATCGCGTTCTGAAGCACAAAGAGGCAATTATCTCCCACTTATCTTGGGTATCTCTCTTTTTGGGCTTCCACACTCTGGGTTTATACGTCCATAACGACGTTGTAGTAGCCTTCGGGACTCCTGAAAAGCAGATTCTGATCGAACCCGTGTTCGCGCAGTTCATCCAGGGCGCTCACGGTAAAGTGCTATATGGCTTTAATACCTTGCTATCCAATCCCGATAGCGTTGCTTCTACAGCTGGCGCTACTTATCTACCTAATTGGCTGGATGCGATCGACAACACCACAAACTCTCTGTTCTTAACCATCGGTCCTGGTGACTTTTTAGTACACCACGCCTTTGCTTTGGCAATTCATACTACCGTATTGGTACTAGTTAAAGGCGCGTTGGATGCCCGTGGTTCCAAACTGATGCCCGATAAGAAGGATTTCGGCTATGCTTTCCCTTGCGACGGTCCTGGTCGTGGCGGTACTTGCGATATCTCTTCTTGGGATGCCTTCTACTTGGCTGCCTTCTGGGGACTAAATACCGCTGGTTGGGTCACGTTCTACTGGCACTGGAAGCATTTAGGCATCTGGCAAGGCAACGTGGCTCAGTTCAACGAATCTTCTACCTACCTCATGGGTTGGCTGCGCGATTACCTGTGGTTGTATTCGGCTCAGCTAATTAACGGCTACAACCCTTACGGCATGAACAACTTATCTGTTTGGGCTTGGATGTTCCTATTCGGGCATCTAGTCTGGGCAACTAGTTTTATGTTCCTGATCTCCTGGCGCGGTTACTGGCAAGAGTTGATTGAAACTCTCGTCTGGGCGCACGAACGGACACCTCTAGCGAATCTAATTCGCTGGAAAGACAAACCTGTTGCTATGTCCATCGTTCAAGGTCGTCTAGTTGGTTTGATTCACTTTGCGGTTGGTTATATCCTGACCTACGGTGCGTTTCTCGTCGCGTCAACTGCTGGTAAGTTTGGTTAAGACTGTAAAGGCGTTACATGCAACATCTTTACATGCAGTAATTTGTAGTTAACCTAATAAAGCCCCTCCTGTTTCATCTACAGGTAGGGGTTTTTTGTCATTAGTCATTAGTCATTAGTCATTAGCTATAGCGATTCTAAATGATTTGTGAACCAGGGTTTAGTTTTGCTAACTGCTAATGGTTAATTGCTAATAGCAATTAACCATTAACAATTAACCATTAACAGCTCTGATGGAAATTTCACAACTAGAATAGACACGCTATAGTATGTATTTAGCACGTTGAATAATTTTGAAAGTAACCAAAATTTGTGTTGTTTTCTAACAGCAGCTTGTATCGAAGCAAACATATCTATTTCTTTCTTTAGTTAGTGTTGTTCAGCTAGTCTAGCTAGTTAATTTATAGATACGTGAATTCTCTGCCTCATGCAGACTTACTTTCCTAGAAAGCTTTCCTGAAAGAGATCGAACTGGTTTAGTTTTTCTTCTCTAATTGGGCGATGGTTAGCTTTCTGGGATCTTTATTTTATAGTCTTTAACATTCGTAGAATCTAAGTCATTACTGCTGCATCCATCGCCAATAGTAGCGATTCCACTGATAAATTCCCTGAATTTCGTATTCCATACCAGTATTAAGTAAACGAATAATGCAACTCGTGAAAGTATCTTCACCACTACCAGTTTCGCTAATTTTCAGCACGGTACAAGCAAACCATTGACGGCTGCAAGGACCATCATCTTGCACCCACTCCCACAAAGCATTAGAAACTTCAATCCGATCGCCGACTTTCAATTTCATCGGCGGCTCGTCATCAATTTCTACGTATTTTTCAAAATGAGATGGTTGGACGCGATTGAGCCAGGATAAACCAAAGCGATCGCGAATAAATTGTACGCTGCCAGAATCTTTCTCTAGCAGCCAATCGTTCATTAATTGGATTTTCCAAGGTCGATCCTGTTGTTCCTCTTCCCTAACAAACTGTAAAAAGCTTTGTCGTTGTTCCAGCGTCAATTCGTCTAGAGGATTCATGTCTCCCCACTCCTGACGATTGCTATTCAACCGTCGTTCTTTGTAAAGTGATTCCAACACCACTTGCAGCAGAATTTGTCGCTGTTGGGGATTTAAAGGGCAATTTACCGCATCGCAACGAGCGATCGCTGCTTGCAGGGCTGCTTCTATTTCACCTGGAGTCATAGCCAATAGCACGTTACTGCTAATTTCTATTTTCTTAATTATTACACTTGAGGGGCTAGGGACTGGGGACTAGGGGCTAGGGAAGGACAAGAGGACAAGGGGACAAGTCAGAATTAACTGGTGACTGATAACTGACAACTGATAACTGATTAAGGTAAGCTGAGATTCTAGTCCCGATTAGTCTTACACTTGAAAATATGCGGTTGCGAATTCTGGCTCTAGTTTTCTCTTGCCTAGTGGGAGCGATCGCCTGGTTTAGCGCCTGGTTTTATATGCCCCCTGCTGATGCTCTAACTCAGATTAAATTAACCAATCTTGACTATCATGAGTGTCCCGCCGAGCTAGCGGCAGGTGCGGTGACAAGCGGCGGTAATACCAGAGCAGCAAAGTGCTTTATCGTCACTGGTAAAGCAGAAAATTCTACTAATAAAACTGTCTACGATGCTGATATCTTCGGGCGAGTTTATGATGCTAACAACGACCCGATGATTCAAAATCGCACTCGCCTGGGATCGATTGCCGAGATTCCCCCAGGAATCAGCGATTTTGAAATGAGACTTTCCGTTCCGGCAAATCAACCCTTGCCATTACAGTTAAAACAATTTAAAGCAGCTGGTTTTGCTGCCCAAATTCGCAAATAAGAAGGTCATTAGTCATTCGTCAATTGTCATTTGTTCGTATCAATGACTAATGACCGATGACCGATGACCAATGACAGTCCATTACGCCGATAACTCAACTAAGTGTGAGTAGTAACTACTAAAATCCACCTACCGCAGAGCCGCTCAATCCACCGACCAAGCTACCAGCCAAGTTGAGCAAAAGAATCGCCAAGATGGGAGAAATATCAATCCCACCTAGAGGCGGAATAATTGAGCGGAAGATATTCAAGTAAGGGTCTGTGATCTGACTCAAAGCAGCAAAAGGTTGATTGTACCAGTCAATGGTGGGAAACCAAGTCAGTAAAATCCGAATAATAATCAGAACAGAATAAATTTGGATGAATGTTGCCAGTGTGTTTACAAGTAGCTGGGTTGAACTCATAGATGGGTAATTTTCCTGTCAAATATCAATAGTTACAATTCTTTTCAATCTAACCGATCTTTGCCAGTGGCAAAGGAGAGAATTGGTCGATCTCAAAATTATCCGTTGCCTTGACTCCCCCCAGATGGACTAAGACTATCCTAGCGCGGGATGTCTTCTTCTTTGCGGGAAATCCGTTCTGAATCCCCTAACTGGCTACCATTAACTTGTCCTAATGTCAAACGTACTTCGTCAATTGTCTCATTCAATTGAGCAATTTTATCTTCTAAACTGCGACGAGCAATTTCGATCCCTTGGTCTGAAGTCGCTTTAAACTGTCGTCGCGATCGCCGATTGTTGGATTCGGCTAGATTGGCATTGCGTCGATCTGGATCGGCTGCTTGTTCTGACGATCTTTGAGTTGCCAAGAGTGCGCCGATCGCGCCTCCTAATACACCTCCGACGATCGTTCCGGCAATAAACCCAGTGCTAAATCCGTCACGCTGACTCACAATCTCACCATCCTGAGAAAATATTCTCCCAGCTGCATCTTACCTTATGTGCCGAATCTTATGAACTCAACCTTGTGAACCAAATCTTATGTACCAAAAGTGCGATCGCCAGCATCTCCCAATCCTGGAACGATAAACCCTTGGCTGTTAACTCCCTCGTCAATGGTTGCAGTGTATACAACTAACCCAGGATACGCCGCACTTAATTTTTGTAAAGCTGGGGGAGCAGCAACAATCGAAATAATTCGCGTTAATGCTGGATCGACTCCGCGCTTGGTCAATTCGGTCATTGCCATGGTAATCGAACCTCCTGTAGCTAACATCGGTTCGGTAATCAACACCCGCGTTCCTGGCGCGAACTGGGCTGGTAATTTATTCAGATAGCAACTCGCTTCTAGCGTCTCTTCATTCCGCACTAAACCGAGATGATAAATCGATGCTAGGGGTAGCACGGTTTGCGCTGATTCTAGTAATGCTAACCCAGCGCGTAAAATTGGCACGATCGCGATCGGTACTGCTGGATTAATCAGCGTCGCCGGACAGCTAGCCAAAGGCGTTTGCACAGTTAATTCTTCTGTTGGCAGCCATTCGCGTACTGCTTCGTAGGTCAACCATCGTCCTAGTTCCGTCATGGCGCTTTTGAACAATACCGAGGGAGTATCAGCATCGCGGGCAACACCCAACCAATGCTGAATTAGAGGATGTGGAGGAACATAGACGCGCAGTTGCAGTGTCATGGATTCTGTTAGATGGCAAGATGGTGCAATTGTTGAATCATCATACTCCGTAGAGACACGAAGTAGAGACACAAAATTTTGCGCCTCTACATTATGTAGTGACTTTTGGCAACTATTGAGAAATTTTTTCATTAGTATTGACATTCATTCTCAATCGAGTTTATATTGATTCTCAAGTGTTCTCCTCTCTTTAAGGATCGGCAGACGGGATTGGTCAGCAAGTGCGGCTAATCCCTATTTTTTTTGGTGCGTGGTGAAGCGGGCGGAAGCGGAGGTTTCCTCCGCATTGGAAAGCGGGCGGTGCGGGAATCGCATTCCCGCATTAAGCCGCGTGCTGCGTCGTGATGCGTGGAAGAGATTGTACTTGTATTCTTCTGTCTTCCTTCTTTGGGTAATTGACAACTGAACATTTACTCTTCTTGATGCCTAAAGACGTTAAACTGTACATCCAGAAATCTCTTTCAAAATCACTTTTAGAATCAACCCACTCCATGCCAGCCCCCAGCCCCCAGCCCTCAGCCCCTTCCTCATCCCTAGCCCCTAGTTTCGACACCATCATCATCGGTTCGGGAATTGGGGGACTAGTTACAGCAACTCAGCTGGCAGCCAAAGGCGCTAAAGTACTGGTATTGGAACGCTATTTGATTCCTGGTGGTAGTGCGGGATACTTCGAGCGAGAAGGCTACCGCTTTGATGTCGGGGCATCGATGATTTTTGGTTTCGGTACGCAAGGCACGACTAATTTACTTACCAAAGCCCTAGCAGCAGTCAATGTCAGCTTGGAGACAACTGCCGATCCGGTGCAAGTTCACTACCACCTACCTAAGGGTTTGGACTTAAAAGTCCACCGCGATTATGAGAAGTTCTTGCAAGAATTAATAGCTTATTTTCCCCACGAACGCCAAGGCATTCGCAAATTTTATAATGAGTGCTGGAAGGTTTTCAACTGTCTCAACAGTATGGATTTGCTGTCGTTAGAAGAACCTCGGTATTTGACACGGGTTTTCTTCCAACATCCGTTATCGTGTTTGGGGTTAGCCAAGTATTTGCCGCAAAATGTCGGGGATGTAGCGCGGCGTTTTATTAAAGATCCGCAACTTTTGCAGTTTATTGACATGGAGTGCTACATTTGGTCGGTCGTACCTGCCGATTTAACTCCGATGATTAATGCAGGAATGGTATTTTCAGATCGGCATTATGGCGGGATTAACTACCCTAAAGGCGGGGTAGGGCAAATTGCACTGAAATTGGTAGAGGGATTAGAGAAAGCTGGCGGAAAAATTCAGTATGAAGCTAGGGTGACAAATATTCTGACAGAGAAAGGACGTGCTATAGGCGTGCAACTGGCTTCGGGAGAAGTCTATCGTGCCAAGCGCGTTGTTTCTAATGCGACTCGTTGGGATACGTTTGAAAAACTGATGCCAGTGGCAGAAATGCCTCAATCAGAGCAAAAATGGCAGCAAAGGTATCGAAAATCTCCTGGTTTTCTAAATTTGCATTTAGGAGTTCAAGCAGATGCGTTGCCTCAAGGTACAGAATGTCACCATGTTTTGTTGGAGGATTGGAACAACATGGAGGCAGCAGAAGGGACGATTTTTGTTTCGATTCCAACGCTACTCGATCCTCAGTTAGCCCCTGATGGATATCATATCGTTCATACTTTTACTCCCAGTTGGTTAGAAGACTGGCAAGGATTATCGCCAACCCAGTACGAACAAAAGAAAGAAGAGGCAGCTGGACGTATAATCGATCGCCTCGAAAATATTTTCCCTGGTTTAGATGCAGGTTTAGACTATATGGAGGTAGGAACACCTCGCACCCATCGCCGCTTTTTGGGACGGGATGACGGGACGTATGGACCGATTCCGCAGCGCAAGTTATTGGGATTGTTGGGAATGCCATTTAATCGCACGGCTATCCCAGGATTGTACTGCGTTGGCGATAGTACGTTCCCAGGACAGGGATTGAATGCGGTTGCGTTTTCAGGATTTGCTTGCGCCCATCGAATTGCTGTGGATTTGGGATTGTAGATGATTATTAGCGACACCGTAATTTGTTTTATCCACGATCTCTGTCAAAATTAATTTTGGCGTAATTGCACTGCGATCGCAAAGGACAAATCCCACACCTGGGATTTCTTGCCGTACAAACTCCTGCACCAAAATCTAATAGCGTGAGATTCCATTGACTCACGTTTGTCTTGGGAGCTACATATTCAGCCGCACCCCACAACAGCTTACAACGAGATTTGACGCGATTGCCCTGCAAGCCAAAAAATCGCTCTAAAATCCGCGCTACGTTAGTATCGAGAATTGCTAGTGGCTGTGCGAAAGCATTGGCACAGATAGAACGTGCCGTATATAAACCAATTCCTGGCAAAGCAAGCAACTGAGCTTCTGTTGTTGGCAGTTTACTATCATACTGTTCGACAATAACTCGTACAGATTGGTAAAGGCGATCGGTGCGAAAATGCAACCCTAGTGGTTTTAATAAAATGGCAATTTCTGCAACTGACGCTGTTGCCAAATCTTTGAGAGTGGGATATCGAGTCAAAAAAGTTTCGTAAATCGGAACAACTGTATTCGCACCAGTTTTTTGCAGGAGAAACTCGGCAACAAAAATAGCATAAGGATCTGTGGTACTGCGCCAAGGAAATTCTCGTAGGTTTAAAGCAGCCCAATGAGTCAATTGGCGGCGAAACCACTTAATTTTAGTTGCAGCCAGCAGTGATGCAATATTTTCCTGAGATTGGTTAACTGCGCCTGTCATGAAAGGATTTTTTAGAAAGCACTAGGCGAATGAATTTGCGACTATACAGACAAAACCAGCCTGCGTCGGTTTAAAGCCTCAGTCCGTACAAAAGTCAAAAAATGAAGTAGGTGGGCATTGCCCACCTCAGTAGATATTAGAGAGAGCGATCGCCCGATCGCGACTAATTGCTTTTAACTACATTTTGTTTAAGATATGCAAAACTTGTTATCTCGGCAAAATAAGTTTGACGCTCTACCCTAGAAGTATTCGATTGTAAGCGGATTCCCCAATACAGATAAAGAGATAAAGCGATCGATAAAGCTAATAATATTCTTTGAAACATAATCTCCTCACCACCACACACGTAATTGCAATCTCAACAGAGGCAGCACAGACGGCAATTTTCACTCTTGCCTTAGTGTGCCTAATATTTTCTACAGAGCGATCGCACCTAATTCCGGTCTTTTAATTGGCACAATAAACTAGGGAGTGGGGAGTGGGGCGTGGGGAGTGGGGCGTGGGGAGTAGGGGAAAATTACCTTATTTGCTCTAAAGCTTGACAAATTGCCTGTCTTTGTTCGGTGTCGTAGTGCCAACGTTCTAAAAAGGCTTTGTAGATGCCTTCTCCCGTTTCGGCTGTCTGTATGAGTTGCTGGACGCGATCGCGGATACTAGGTAGATCGACGAGCTGTATGAGCTGTGTCGTGCGGCGACTGACTTGTTCGGAGCCTTGTGCCATGTCTTCTTTCTGTTGCCGACGGTGAAAAATTGCTTGAGCTGTTGACATAGCTAAATTTTTTACTAATAGCTCGGCGACAATTTCTGGACTCGATCGCAATGCTTCTACAACCGCGGCAGAAGGAGAATCTGCTAGGGATGATGCTGATGTCAGGTAGGTGACGAAAAAACCCCGCGCACCATTTTCTGTCTGAGCAAGTGCTGATATAACTGTGGTTATGTCTGCCTCAGAAACCGCTCCTGCATCTATTTGCGATAGTAGAGATTCAGTCAAGGCGATCGCTTGCCCAAAGGATACATCTTGGGGAACTGCTAGAGAAGATTGTGACATGAGGAGGGGCTAGTTATCTATCCTACTAGTTGTACTACTGAAAAAAACTGATTAGCAACGTTGATACCGCATCCCTGGTAACTGGGATACTAACCCCAGCAATTCCAACTGCAACAAAGCACTAGCAACTATGCCCGTAGCATATCCTGTTTGCTGGACGATCGCATCAAAGGGAATTGACTCAGTAGCAATTGCACTCAGCACTTGTTGAAGTTCCGGCTCTAAATCGGGCAAACTTAATTGCTCGAAAGCAGGAGATGCTGCATCGAGTTGGGGCATAGTTCCCAGCAATTCCAGCAAATGACCTTCACTTAAAATGACCGTAGCACCCTTATTTAGCAAACCCAAACAACCGTGCGATCGCGCGTTATCCAAACTACCAGGCAGTACGTAAACATCTCGCCCAAAATCGTTGGTAAACCGTGCCGTAATTAAAGCCCCCGATTTAGTCGGAGCCTCCATCACCAAGACCGCACGGCACAAACCTGCGATAATCCGATTTCGACGGGGAAAATGGGCGCGCTCTGGAGAAGTTTTACTCGGAAACTCGCTGACTACCAAACCTTGCTCGATAATTTGTTCGTAAAGCCGTTGATTGCGGGATGGATAGACGATATCAACTCCCGTCCCCAAAACAGCGATCGTTCTTCCCCCTGCGTCCAAACAACCTTGATGGGCTTCTGCATCAATTCCTTCTGCCAATCCAGACACGACAGTAAAACCGTTGCGAGCCAGTGCCATACTAATTTTTCGCGTCCAACGCCTGCCATATTCCGAAGGGCTGCGCGTGCCAACAATTCCAACTAGAGGTTTGCTACCCTGACTTTCTGTCTCATCTACTACACCGTGGTAGTACAACACGGGCGGCGGGCTGGCAATTTCTAGCAGCAGGCGGGGATACTCATGACTGTCTGCGGGTGTCCAAAAGTAGGGGTTTTGTGCTGCATGGGTGGCAAGAAATTCTGCTGGATGTATGTGCGATCGCGTCGCGTTTACCTGTTCGAGCGTCTGCGCTCCCATCCCTTCCACCGTTTGTAATGCAGATGGACTAGCTTGCCAAGCTGCGGCTAGCGTCCCAAAATGCTGTTGTAAGCGTTGCAACAAAACTGGACCAACCCCAGAAACTTGCGCCCAAGCCAGCCAAAAAGCCCTTTCTTCAGTCAATGATTTATCCTTAATGTGAGATTTCTCGGTTATAGCCTTTCTTTTGGGTAATTTGTCATTAGTCATTTGTCATTAATCATTGGTAAATCTGCTGATTTTCTGATAACTAACAACTGTGCTAGCGTCAGTGTAGAGCAGATATCTGTTTTTACTCAGATAACTTTGAGGGGCAAGGGTTAACCGACCAATTACCCATTACCAATTACCCATTACCAATGACTGCTCATTATGTCTATTGTCTTAGTAGAAAGTTTAAGTAAAGTCTATCCTGTAGCTGTAAAAGACCCTGGATTGAAGGGAACCATCAGCCACTTTTTTCGCCGCACCTACCGCTCGATTGAAGCAGTCAAACAAGTTTCTTTTCAAATTGCACCTGGGGAAGTCGTCGGCTTTCTAGGAGCAAATGGAGCAGGCAAAACTACAACTCTGAAAATGCTCACGGGTTTAATCCACCCTTCTAGCGGACGAGTTAGGGTAGCTGGACACATTCCTTTTCAACGCCAACCCGAATTTCTGCGGCAAATTACACTAGTCATGGGGCAAAAGCAACAATTAATTTGGGATTTGCCAGCTTTAGACTCTTTAAAAATCAATGCCGCAATTTACGGGCTTTCTACCCAAGAGTATCGTCGCCGTGTCGGGGAACTCACAGAAATGCTGTCGCTACAAGACAAGCTGAATCAACCCGTGCGGAAACTTTCTTTAGGGGAAAGAATGAAAGCAGAACTTCTAGCTGCTTTGCTGCATCAGCCTAAAGTATTATTTTTAGACGAGCCGACTCTAGGATTAGACGTAAACGCGCAAGTCGGAGTTAGAGAATTTCTGCGCGAATACAATCAAAGATATGGGGCAACAATTCTGTTAACCAGCCATTACATGGCAGATATCACAGCCCTCAGTCAGCGAGTTTTAGTTATTCATAAAGGACAATTAGTTTACGATGGCAGTTTAGATCGACTCGTAGATGACTTTTCTCCCTATCGCGAAGTGCAGGTAGAACTTGCCCATCCCGTATCCGAACAAGATTTACTGCCTTACGGAGAAATTAAAGCTGTGACAGGTCTATCGGTACGTTTTTGTATCAAACGTGAAGAAATGACACGGGCAGTAGCAAAAATGCTAGCAGAGTTAGAAGTAGTAGATCTCACCGTCACCGATCCGCCAGTCGAAGAGGCAATCGGACGAGTATTTACCGCAGGAAATGTGGCATCTAGCTTTCATATATAACTAGTTTCCATATGATTAATGCAGCCGATTCAAAAATGCAAACGCGCATTGTTGAATGCACCCTATGGAAATTTACGCTCTCTCACTTCAACGGCATAATCTTGCACTGCCTGAGCGATCGCTTCACTTAAGTTTACATACACTTTGGCAAAAGGCGGTTGCCGTTCGGATAAGCCCAACACATCAGAAGTGACTAATACTTGTCCGTCACACTCAGAACCAGCACCAATACCTATAGTAGGAATCGTTAATTTTTGACTAATTTGAGCCGCTAAATCTGATGGTATGTGTTCTAAGACAATGCTAAAAGCTCCTGCTGCTTCGAGAGCGATCGCCTCAGCAATCAGTTTCTCTCCGGCTGTGGGTGACTTACCTTGTTGCTTCAATCCCAATTGATGAATCGACTGAGGAGTCAAACCAATATGCCCCATCACCGGAATTCCTGCCCGCACCAACTGCGTCACGGTTTCTACAATTGCCGGATGTCCGCCTTCAATCTTCACAGCCTGCACTCCTGCTTCTTTCAACGCCCTTCCTGCTGAATGCATTGCTTGCTGAACGCTTTCCTGATATGTCAGAAACGGCAGATCGAATACTACCAACGCTCGTTTTACGCCTCGGCGGACTGCCTTAGCATGGTGGATCATCTCTTCTAGCGTTACTGGTAGCGTTGTCTCATAACCTAATGCGATCGCGAGAGTATCTCCAACCAAAATCAAATCTATTCCCGCCGCATCCAACAACCGCCCCGTAATATAATCCCAGGCTGTCAGAGCAACAATTTTCCGCCCCTGTTGTTTCCATTGAATTAATTGCTGGGTAGTGATTGGCATAATTTGTCATTGGTCATTTGTCATTAGTCATTTTTGGGTAGCGAACAGTATTTTCTTTCTCTGCTCCCTGCTCCCTACTCCCTGCTAGACACTATTTCAGGTACATTCAGCCAATTTTGTAACAAAATTTAATCAAGTATAAGTTTAATAATAAATTTTTATAAATGTGTACAGTACATTTAAATTTTAACTTATTCAATTCTTGATATATTGTTAAAAACCGCGCTGGTTGGCAAAGAAATAGACTTACTAACTAGCGAGTGGAAGAGACTGACTCTTGGAAGAAAAATATGTCTTACGCGCAAACCAGAACCCAGACCAAATCGGGCTATCAGGCAGGGGTTAAAGATTACCGACTAACTTATTACACCCCCGACTACACTCCTAAAGATACAGATATTCTGGCTTGTTTCCGAGTCTCGCCTCAGCCTGGAGTTCCTCCAGAAGAGGCTGGCGCGGCGGTAGCTGCTGAATCCTCCACTGGTACGTGGACGACTGTATGGACGGACTTGCTAACCGACCTAGACCGCTACAAAGGTCGTTGCTATTACATCGAGCCAGTACCAGGCGAAGATAACCAATTCTTCTGCTTTGTGGCTTATCCTCTCGACTTGTTCGAGGAAGGTTCCGTTACCAACATGTTGACCTCAATTGTAGGTAACGTGTTTGGTTTCAAAGCCCTCAAAGCGTTGCGTCTGGAAGATTTGCGGATTCCAGTTGCTTACCTGAAGACATTCCAAGGACCTCCCCACGGTATTCAAGTTGAGCGCGACAAACTGAATAAGTACGGTCGTCCGTTGCTGGGTTGTACGATTAAGCCCAAACTCGGTCTATCGGCGAAAAACTACGGTCGGGCTGTATACGAGTGCTTGCGCGGCGGTCTAGACTTTACCAAAGACGACGAGAATATTAACTCTCAGCCTTTCATGCGTTGGCGCGATCGCTTCCTGTTCGTTCAAGAAGCAATTGAAAAATCACAGGCTGAAACAGGTGAGATTAAAGGTCACTACCTTAACGTCACCGCCCCCACCTGCGAAGAAATGATGAAGCGGGCTGCGTTCGCTAAAGAACTCGGTACGCCAATCATCATGCACGACTACCTAACTGGTGGTTTCACCGCTAACACTACTCTGGCTAAATGGTGTCGCGACAATGGAGTATTACTCCACATCCACCGCGCTATGCACGCCGTGATTGACCGTCAGAGAAACCACGGTATGCACTTCCGCGTGTTGGCTAAGTGTTTGCGGATGTCTGGTGGCGACCACCTGCACTCTGGAACGGTAGTAGGTAAACTGGAAGGCGAACGCGGCATCACGATGGGCTTCGTTGACCTCATGCGCGAAAACTACGTTGAAGAAGACCGTTCTCGCGGTATTTTCTTCACTCAAGATTGGGCTTCCATGCCTGGTGTCATGCCTGTAGCTTCTGGTGGTATCCACATTTGGCACATGCCAGCACTAGTAGAAATCTTCGGCGACGATTCCTGCTTGCAGTTTGGTGGTGGTACGCTGGGACACCCTTGGGGTAACGCTCCTGGCGCAACCGCTAACCGCGTAGCTTTAGAAGCTTGTATCCAAGCTCGTAACGAAGGACGCGACTTGGCACGCGAAGGCAACGACGTAATTCGCGAAGCTGCTAAGTGGTCGCCTGAATTGGCTGTCGCTTGCGAACTGTGGAAGGAAATCAAGTTCGAGTTCAAGGCAGTTGACACCCTTTAAGGATTTTGGATTGCCGATTTTGGATTTTGGATTTTAAATTTAAATTAATCCAAAATCTAAAATCTAAAATCTAAAATTTTTGAGGCTGGGGTCAAGCATGGATATAAAGCGAATTGCGAAGGACACAGCCAAAACGCTGCAAAGCTACCTGACTTATCAGGCAGTGAGAACGGTGTTGGCGCAAATTGGTGAAACTAACCCTCCTCTGGCACTATGGCTGCATCGCTTTTCTGCGACTGACAGAATACAGGACGGCGAGGTATACATAGAAAACTTGTTTCGCGAAAAGCCTGATTTAGCATTGCGAATCATGACTGTCAGAGAACATTTAGCGGAGGAAGTGGCTGATTTCTTACCTGAGATGGTACGTGCTGGGATTCAGCAAGCCAATATGCAACACCGCAAGCAGCATCTAGAGCGGATCACGCAACTAGAAACAAATCCCAGTCTTGATTCTGAGCCGCAAACTACCTCGGAATCCAATTTGGATAACCTTGGTTAATGGTTAATGGTTAATTGCTGTTAACTATTAACCAACATCACCAATTTTCAGCAACCAAGAAAGATAATCACAGAGATAATCTATGCAAACCCTACCAAAAGAGCGGCGCTACGAAACTTTATCTTATTTGCCGCCTCTAACTGATGCTCAAATTAGCAGACAAGTTCAGTACATTCTCAGCCAAGGATATATTCCAGCAATTGAGTTCAACGAAAGTTCTGAACCAACAGAATGTTATTGGACAATGTGGAAGCTGCCTTTGTTTGGTGCTGGAAGCACTCAAGAAGTATTAAATGAAGTGCAAGCCTGCCGCTCTCAGTATTCCAACTGCTACATCCGTATCGTTGGTTTCGATAACGTTAAGCAGTGCCAAATTCTCAGCTTCTTGGTTCACAAACCCAACAGCAGTGGTGGTAGATACTACTAAAAACTAGCAATAGTTAAATCCTAAAAGGAGGGGTAGATTCTACCTCTCCTTTTCTGAATTTTTTCTGAGTTTTTTCTGAGTACAGGACAAAACATAGGATAGGGGTTGCAACAAGTGACAGAGAAA